>WBZS01000428.1_pt1 | contig 56510 bp, 47 predicted proteins | sample 5204201 | NCBI WGS metagenome assembly WBZS01 (sample SAMN12344357, study PRJNA552823) | activated sludge metagenome | biome: Activated sludge suspended growth; feature: Nitrification reactor; material: Wastewater; isolation source: activated sludge from nitrification reactor of wastewater...
GGGATCAGTTTGCCGCCAGGAAAAATTATTAACTTGTGGGTTCTCGGCGGCGCAATCCTCAGTACGATGTCGTTGGTTCTCTTCCCGATCGGCTTCTTCACGTTACAACCCAACGAAGCTCGCGCGTTGATTCTGTTCGGAAAATACGTCGGCACAGAAAAGGTAAGTGGCTTCCATTGGACGAATCCATTCAATACGAAAGAGCGAGTTTCGCTCCGCGCACGCAACTTTAATACACCGAAGCTGAAGGTCAATGACCGCCGCGGAAGTCCTATTGAAATCGGAGCGGTGGTTGTTTGGCGCGTGATGGACACAGCGCAAGTCTTGTTCGACATCCAAAACTACGAGGAGTTCGTTTCGGTCCAAAGCGAATCGGCAGTCCGCGAAATGGCCAGTCGCTATGCCTATGACGACGGAGAAGAAGGTGAAGTCACGTTGCGCAGCGGGATGACGAACGTTGCCGACGCACTGTGCAAGGAATTGCAAGAGCGTCTTGCGAATGCTGGTGTCTTTGTGGAAGAGGCCCGCCTGGTGCACCTTGCATATGCTCCCGAAATCGCTCAGGCAATGTTACGTCGACAACAAGCCGAGGCGATCATTGCGGCCCGACAAAAGATCGTTCACGGTGCGGTTTCGATGGTCGAAATGGCCCTCAGCGAATTGTCGACTCGTAACATCGTAAAACTTGATGACGAACGGAGGGCCGCGATGGTGAGCAACCTGCTCGTGGTTCTGTGTAGCGAAAGCGAAACGCAGCCGGTGGTTAATACGGGTACACTCTACAACTAATTGGCTGGGGACACGGGCGATCACAACAAGTTGATCGCCCTGTCTGTTTTCCCGAATACCACTTGCTGCATCCTCCCGGGTTCGAGGATATCCAATGGACGAAGCAAAAAAATCATTTCCTTTACGACTTTCCCAAAGCCTTTTTGATGACCTCAAAAAATGGGCCGATCAGGACATGCGTTCGGTGAACGGCCAAATCGAATTTATCCTCCGCGAAGCCGTAAGAAAACGAACCGGAAAAACAAAGGCTACCAACCCAGCCGACGATGCCCCAGCCGAATAACTCCCATTCGCGAGTTAAAACTCCGCGTTCCCCGGAAAGCGTGGGAACGGAATCACATCGCGAATATTCGTCATGCCTGTCACGAATTGGACGGCCCGTTCGAGTCCCAAACCAAAACCCGAATGTGGTACAGTTCCAAATCGTCTGAGATCGGTATACCACCAGTATTCAGGAATCGGCAAACTCATCGCGGCCATTCGAGACTCCAGCACATCGAGACGATGTTCGCGTTGGCTGCCGCCGATGATCTCGCCGACGCGAGGCACAAGTACATCCATTCCGCGAACGGTTTTGTCGTCGTCATTACAATACATGTAGAACGGCTTGATGATCTTTGGATAGTTGTACAAGATCACCGGCGACTTGAAATGTTGTTCGGTGAGATAACGCTCGTGCTCGGACTGTAGGTCTGTCCCCCAGGCCACTGGATAGTCAAAATTCTGACCGCACTTGAGTAGCAGTTCAATTGCCTCGGTATAAGGCAAGCGCACGAAGTTACTGCTCGCGACCTTGGTCAATGAATCGATCAAACCCGGCTCGACATGCTCATTGAACAGTTGCATGTCTTCTTCGCATTTATTCAAGGCGTCGGAAACGATCCGTTTGATGAATGCTTCCGCCAGATCCATGTTGTCGTTAATGTCATAAAAAGCCATTTCCGGTTCGATCATCCAGAACTCGGCGAGGTGTCGAGAAGTGTTCGAGTTCTCTGCGCGAAAGGTTGGGCCAAACGTGTAGATTTTGCCGAGTGCACAGGCAAAGGTTTCTCCCTCCAATTGCCCGCTCACGGTTAGATAGGCACGCCGCTTGAAGAAGTCCTGTTCGAAATCCAGTTTTTCGATTTGCTTTTTCGCAATTTGATCCAGGTTCAACGTGGTCACTTGAAACATCGCCCCCGCGCCCTCGCAGTCGCTCGCTGTAATGATGGGCGTATGCACGTAAAGGAATTCTTGTTCTTGATAAAACTGGTGAATGGAGTTGCAAACACAGTTGCGCACGCGGGCAACGGCGCCAAACGTGTTCGTTCGCGGACGTAAATGCGCCCATTCCCGCAGTTTTTCAAATGAGTGACGTTTTTTCTGCAGTGGATAGGTATCGGGATCGGCTTCTCCATAAACTAACAAGGATTTCGCGACGACTTCGGTTGCCTGACCCTTTCCGCCGGATTCCTTGATTTCGCCAATCACACAGACACTGGCCCCAGTGTTGAGTGTTTTGATTTCCGTCTCATAGTTTGGCAACGTGGCATTGGCGATGATTTGAATGTTGCTGACGCAAGAGCCATCGTTGACTTCGACGAAGCTGAACCCGGCTTTGGAATCGCGACGCGTTCGTACCCATCCCTCGATCTGGACCGTTTTTCCGATCGCTGAAGATTGCCGTGCTTGTTTGACTGAAATTTTTTGAGTGGTCATGAGTGGAATCTATTAATTTTAGATATTGAGGGTTGGTGTCCAAAGTAGTAGAAAACGTTTTTGTGGCCTTAAGTATTAATACTTACTCTGACACATGCTCCACGAGCCACCGTTCAACATCGAGGGCCGCCATGCAGCCTGTACCGGCCGACGTAATCGCCTGGCGATAATAATCGTCCGCCACATCACCCGCCGCGAATACTCCATCGACGCTCGTGTGTGTGCGGAATGGCTTTTGCCAAACGATGTACCCCTTGGGGCCGATTTGCACCTTGCCGTTGAGGAACGAAGTATTCGGAGTGTGTCCGATTGCCACAAACATCCCGCCAACCTTTAACTCCCGCGTCGAGGAATCTACGGTACTCTTAAGACGTAATCCGTTTACGATTTTTCCATCTCCCAGAACTTCTTCAACAACGGAATTCCAGACCATCTCAATTTTGGGGTGCGAGAGTGCTCGATCTTGCATGATTTTTGAGGCGCGCATCGAATCGCGCCGGACGATCATGTAGATTCGATCAGCCCCCTTCAGGTTCGCTAGATAGCTCGCTTCCTCAACGGCGGAATCGCCGGCACCAACAACCGCTAAGGGTTTTCCACGGAAAATCGGCAGACCACCGTCACAAACGGCACAAGCGCTGACACCTTTGTTTTTGTATTTTTCCTCAGATTCGAGGCCCAGGTAATTGGCTCTGGCGCCCGTTGCGATAATGATGCAATGCGTCGACACAGGTTCGCCGTCGGCGCGGATTACCTTAAAAGGTCGTGAGGAGACGTCAATGTCGATGATATCATCGCCGATCACCCGGGTGCCGAAATTCAAGGCTTGTTGTTTCATCAACTCCATCAACTCCAGACCTTGAACAGCGTAATGGAATTGTCCGTCCTTCTTGTGGTCAGGCGGTTGCGGCAAATTCCAATGACGTTCCGAGTCGACGGCGCTTTCGACGAACGCGCGGATATTACCGAAAGGAAAACCCGGATAATTTTCGACTTCGGTAGTGTAAGCGAGTTGCCCCAAGGGAATCATCTCGGGTTTGGCGGTGCCCTCAAAAACGAGCGGATTCAAATTGGCTCGCGCGGCATAAATTGCTGCTGACCAACCCGCCGGACCACTACCGATAATGACAACTTTTTCGGCCACGAAAAGGACTTTCTCTAACGAGGGAGACAAAAGATTGGAAAAGGCCAATTATAAAGTCCGTCGACGAATCAGGGCAGTGCACTTGTCGAGTCAATCGTAAGCGAACGACCTCCCGAAATTCGCTGTTGCGCGGCGATCAGCGCGAGAATCAGCGCTACGAATAAAGCAATACCGTTGGCAGACGTCAGCAGCAAATACTCGATGCTGCCTTGCTCGATACCGAATCGTCCAAAGAAACTCAAGGTGGAACCGTAGTTGAACAAGGCTGCCAGCAACAATCCGGCAATTGCCATCCGAATCCAAGTCGGAAATTTACGTCGAACCTGGCGCTGCTCAACCGCTAGGGCTACCAATGGAACAATCAATACAACCAAGTCATAGTAATGCCGGTACAACAGAGCATTCATCGTCAGCAAAGAAATCGTACCTGACAGACTGGCGACGTTTTCCGACTCCGGGTGTTTCCGCAGGCGCCAAACAAAAAACGCAGGAACAGTGCAGGCCATTAAAAACACAATGACCTGAACTCCTTCACTCGGGTTGACCTGCAACCATTTGGCGATCACGGCGAAGACGTCCACGCGCGTCCAACTGAACTCCGGCATTTCAGTCCGGTCAGCCATGTGTTGCGATTGTCCGAAACGAATGTCTTCGAGTAGAAAAGACCAAGACTTGTCCGGTAACAGCCAAAAATAGACGATCGTACTGCCCAAAGCTGCCAAGGCAATTCCAACCAGCACTGCTCGCCAATGCCCGCGGGCAACCATCATGACCGTCAATGGGATCGCATAAGTTGGCTTACTGGCGGCAACTGCAAACATGGCACCGCCCCATCCTGGGCGATTTCCCCAATGCAAGGCCATCACGGTGGCAACCGCCAATTCAAAAGTAAAATAGCCGCTGAACAAAGTCCCATAGCCTGACCGTGAGGTGAAGACCAATATCATCACCGCAGCGCACCAACCCACCGAGTAGCGAATCCCATTAGCTCCCAGAGTCACCAGCGCTAGAGCATAAACGAGGCCAATCATGAGGGCGAAATAAATCGCTTCGCCGGTCTTAAGGTCAATCCATCCAAATGGTGCATGAAGCAAAAAAGTGGAAGGTAAGTAAAAAGGTGTCGCGCGGTCGACAGGATATTTTTCCGAATATTCTTGGCCGTATGGACTTACCTTGTCTTTGATCGCCACGGCTGGCCAATAGATGCCATTATGGAAGTCGCAATAGCCGTAATTCACGCCATCCAGCGGTCCGACTTGGTGATAGTTGCGCAAAATCCGCGCGTTAATCCAAGAGATCACTACGATCAAAAACAGAACCAATCCGACTGCCACAATTTGATTTCGTAAAATCTTGTCCAAAGTTCTAAAGGCTTTCAGCATTCGCGGTCAAGTGTTGAAACAACAGAATGAGTAACCTTTGACTGTAGTCAAATTCGGCGAGTTGGAAAATGCCGACGCTCCCAAGAAACTGCGTCTTGGCCCGCATTTTCAGCGTGGGAAAGTTCACGGGGCGATCAGACGCCGCCATGGCCTTTGCTTGGATGGTCGCGGGAAGCGTATACTCGTGGGTCCTTAAGGCTGTGTCTTGATTTCGCGATTTGTTTTTTAAGAGTAAACATTGATGAGTCGATTGGAACGATTACGGGAGATGTTGGCCGCCGATCCTCAAGATGTCTTCTTGCGTTACGCGATGGGGATGGAGTTGAAGGGACTGGACCAGCATTTGGAATGCGTGAAGATTTTTGAAGGTCTGATGCGTGAGAATCCTCCGCACGTTCCCTCTTTCTTTATGGCAGGTCAAGCGTTGGTTGCCAGTGGATTAATCGACGAAGCCCGCGGGGTTCTTCGCGACGGAATTGACGAAGCCCGCCGTCAAAAGGATTTGCACGCCGCTGGCGAGATGAGCGAATTTCTCGCGAGCTTGGGTGCGTTGGGCGAGTAGCAAAACGGGATTCTCAACTCAGTTTGGTTGTTTTGTTTGCAACGAATTGAGGCGACCTTGAGCCAAACCCCAACGGGCTAGGTGGGCGAACCAGGCGGGGGAGGGTGCGTGGAGTCGTTTTGCAAGGCGATACCGCAGTGCGTGCCAATGCGTCGCGACACGTAACTTCCAGGCCCTGTTGGATTCACGAAGGCCCAGTCGGCGGCCCTGGCCAACAAAGTAACGCCAAACATAACGCGTCGTTGCACGGTCGACTGGAATGATATGCTGGATTGCATTATTGGGAACCCAGGCCCCAGCATTCCCGGCGTCAATCAATCGCCGCATCAAATCGAGTTCATCTTCCCCCATCAACGCCGTACCACTTCTTCCATAATTAGTATTAAACGGAAATGCTCGCTGTAAGTCTCCGCGCAGCGCGAAGTTTGCTCCGTACGGCAGAAGTTCTTTTTTGAACCGTACGGGCTGCTGCCCTAATTCTCGCTCGGCAAAGCACCCCGAAACGGCTTCCCAATTTTCCGCGATCCAGTCAGGTTTTCCGGCCACAAAGTGCGGTTTGATTGCCGCTCCCCAGAAAGACTGATTGGGATTTGATTCAGCCGCTTCAATGTAACGGATCAGCCAATCGCCAGGGACTTCGACATCGTCGTCCGTCCAGACAATGAGGTCACCTCTGGAATGACTGACGGCACAATTTCGCGCGCGCGAATGGCCTTGCTTGGTTTCAACCAGAGGCACCAATTCGGTGTGGGTCTTGCAAAAGCTCTTGATTAATTGCGGTGTCGCGTCGGTCGAATTGTTGTCGACCACGATCAGGCGTCTTTGCCAACCGTCAGGAACTTGCGTTGCCAAGACTGACGCCAGCGTAGGCCCGAGCAAATCTGCACGATTCCAAGTGCAGATGGCGACCTCAACGCTTCTGCTCATGATGTTCAATCCACCAACGAAATTAATCGGCTGGCGAATTCGGCGATCGGATCGACCGAATACTTTTCGCGAATCGACTTCCCGGCCAATTCGCCGAGTTCTTGCCATTGTTCTCGTTTAGCCCAAGCCTGCTCCATCGCTTGATCGAGCAGTTCAATGGTGGCATACGGTGCAATGAAACCTGTCTCGCCGGGGCTCAACAATTCCGAATTTCGGCCGGTTTCGGTTGTGATTGCGATGCGGTTGCAGAGCATCGATTCAACCACAACCAGAGCAGCACCTTCGTATCGAGAAGGTAACAACAAAGCATGGTTGTCGCGCCAAATGTCCTCAACCTCGCTCATGAATCCGCCTAACCGGAGCTTGTGTTCCAAGCCATGCATTCGGATGAGATCGACGAGTTGCTTTTCGTTCCCTTGGTCTTTGCCATAAAAGGAAATTTCGATCGGCCGCTCTCGCCATTTGGGGAGACTCATAACATCGACTACCAAGTCTTGTCCTTTGGACTGGAAGTGAATGCGGCCAACACAGGCAAGTCGGAAAACGCCGTTATCGTAAGGCCAAGGAACGTTGTTGTCGCGACTCACGTTGAAGGGATTGTCGACAATCTCGGCATTAGTCAACTTCATCGCCAAGTTTGTTTCGACCTTGTGCTGATTCTCTTTTGATACGAAGTAAACTCGCTTCGCTTCTGCGTACCAACGACGATAGGTGTCAATCGTATCGCTGTGGATAAAGAAGAAGTTGCTTGCGCTTTGCACGTTGATCGCGTAGGGAACACCTGCTGCAATGCACTCATCGGCCACAGGAATTCTGTCCGGATGATATCCGAGCGTTACCAATACGGCGTCAGGCGAAGTTTCTTCGATCCAAGAACTAGTACGTGTCGAACCGCGGATGGCAGAGAATCTTTGTTTCTGGTTTTCCCAAAAGGTCAAAGGACGATCGCGAAACCAGACGCTGGCTCCGTGTCGTTCAAGTTCCTCGAGTTGAAACGCAGCTTTGGGCCACCATTTGAAATTCACGCCGACCTGATGTTGTTGCTCTTGCAAACGTCGTGCCGTGCGATACCACAGCTCTTCGCTGCCCCCCCATGGGACCCCCGACATACAGGAATAGAAACCGAATTTCACAAACAGCTCTTTGATTCGTTGAAATTATTAAAAAAACAAATTCATTTCGGGCAAATTGATCAGTAACGTTTACGGCGTTTTCGAAGCGGACGCGTCTCGCATTGTTTTGCCGACTACCCGCCGATCATGGTTTTTGTCGACGGACTCTTCGAAACGATTTGATGATTTTCGGCAGCGAAATCATAGACTCGTTTCAATAGTGGATAATCGGCATAAAATCGGTCGCGCAACGATTCGGGTACTTTTTCATCGTAATTTGACACGTTGAGTTGCGGCAGTTGCCGCGGCGGTTTGCCCAGAATTTTGGCTAAGTTGGCCAGCGTAACCGGCATATCCTCGAAAATCCCCATATATACAAATCTTTTGGCCAGCACTTTTTCGTAGTTGTCTAGTGTAGCGTCTTGCGGCATGTGGTGATAAAGCCAATACGGGTAGGTCTGAAGATACTCTCGAACTGACGGGAATTGCTTGGAAAAATCGACTTGTTCGCCGCGAAACCAAAAGCGACCTTCTTTGCTTCGGCCTTTGGCGAAGAAGTACATTGAAACGATCAAGTCAAACGGATCCCGCAGGATCGTAAAGTATTGGTCGATCTCGGGATAGTAATACGGCAACCCATATCCCCGACCATGGTTGAAATGACCATGAATGCAACGTACTGTCGGCAGCCAGTTACCCTGATCGTCTTGCGTGGCTACCTTGGGCAGCAAAATGTCTTTGGTCTCGTCCTGATTAAGTTTGTGGTAGCTGGAACCATACCATTCTTGGAGCAGGCGTACGACACTCGTCCCGGCACACTTGGGAATGTGCGTGTATATGATGGGCTTGTTCGGGTCGTACGTTTTCATACAGGTTCGTGGCAGTACGCTCCTCGAGCGTCAAGTGCATCAATTAGGAAAATCGCAACCAGTCGGCGCCTCGGTCGACTCCCCAAGAGTGTATTCGAAAGCGAAAAATTTGAGTAGCACTGTATAAATTGTTCTGGAACTTGACGAACCAGAATTTTTAAAGCTCATTATCTCCGTTGTCGTTTACCGGCGGGGTTCCCTTGGCGCTATTACGCCATTTTTGCAAACGTTCTTTCGCGGCATCCAACCGGGCTTTGGTATCGTTGTAGCGTTGCTGAAGTTCGTCGAGGCGCTCGTTCCTTTCTTCAAGTTGTTGCAATAAACGAAAAAGTTGATCGGGCACTTCGCCCATCCGCTTGATGGCTAAATTCAATTCCAGTTGCAATCTCTCGCAGTCCGTGTTTTTCAAGACAGGGTTTTCGGGAAACAAATCCGCCAGGGAATAACCGGCTTCGATGTGCGCAAATCCGTGATTTGCATCCGCCAACATTCGCGGAGGAAATACCAATTTCGAGTTGGTTTGCCGAGCCTGACAACCGACCGCGATCATTTCACTGATCAGCTTCAGGAGCCGCGGAGTTGCGGCACTCGAACACTCGAGCTGATCATGCAGCAAAAAATTCTGAAATAACATCTTGGCCGCAGGCGGGTTCGCAAGTTCCTCCAGAATCGTGTTGAAGTGCTTCGGCGCGTTAATCATCCAGGCTGCTGGGACGAAGTGCGGCGTGTTGTGGAAGTCCAGGATCGCGGTGGGCCGCCCCTTTATAGCGCTCTCCAAAAAAATCGTCGACGGTGTCGTAATGACGGCATCGGAATTATCGATCGTTTCCAGCAACGATGGCAGTTCCTCTCGCGGCGGACTGGGGGCAAAGCCAAGTTCTTCGTCCAAGCCGTCCGTAAGCCGCCACGTGATCTCCGTTCGACGTCCATTGACCAAAGGGTTCCCATCAAAACGCGACCTGATGTGTGACAGCGACTCCAGTACGGAGGATCGCTGGGTCTCGTTAAAAGCCGGAGTACTCGCGCTGCAGATCAGCAGTCGGAAATTTCCTGTCTTGTTAACAGGAGGCGCGACAGAATTAACTAATGAATCCAAACGCGGAAACCCAACGACTTCGCATTTTCCAACATTTCCCCAAGACTCAACGATTCGTGCCTGACCGCGTCCGATACACGCCAGCTTATGACCGATGATCGGTTGGAACACAGCGCCGCTCGCCAAATCTGGATGCTCAAAAATATTTCGATATTCCAGTATTCCATCCGCTAAAATCAATATCGGAATTTGTCGGCTCTCGCAAATCTTCCTCAGGGCCGTTACTTCATCCCAGCGATAGTGCATATGTGAAATGATGATTCCACAGTCGTCCGGTGGTTGCCAATTTCCAGGAAACTCGTCCACGATTTCATAGGGAAAGGGCAACTGCGGAAGCCAGCTTTGGTACAGCCGACTTTCGAGAGCGAATCGGCAGAGAATGAAGGCTTTGGTTTCTGCCATTCCGGCGGGCGTTTCTTTGTTACAAAACTGAAAACGTCGAACGAGTGACGTCCTGAACGAACCGTCATCGTAGCAAATCAGGAGTTGTTTCAGAAAGCATACTTGAGCGCATTTGCCATGCCGATCCAGTCAGTTCGACAAACAAAGCAATTCCGTCCGAAAACCGCCGGCCAACTCGGTTGCAAGTTGTCTACCGGGACAGGCTTCGGGCTCGCAATCGCAAATCGTGTGCTTCCTTTCGCAAACGATCGGCCAACTCATACAACCCGTCATCTTCCATTTCACTGGCAATCGACTCCATGCTTCGTGCAAATTGTCGAAAACGAATCATGGCGGCGGGGTTTGTCTCATTCTTTTCTAGCCGATTGAGTTCGTGCGTGAAGGCATCGTCGGCGGCTTGCGAAAGTTCCGAATTGGCAAAGACCTTGCTAACCCCACCACCCAATTTGGTGCGCAAATCCAGAATTTCCTGACTGATTCCAAGTGGTGATTCTATTTTAGGTGCAGGTTTTGGTTGCTGGACTTGTTCTTGGAAAATGAGACTCGTCACGGTTGACCAGGCGATCAAGAAAACAGCTGCGGCAAAGGTGCTGATAAGTCTAAGAGTTCGCATCGATTGATTCCTGAGTGAAGTTGGAAGAATTCTATCTCTTTGATGCCAAAATCCCCAAGATCTTTCGAACGGTAGTCGCTAGCATCGCGCAACATGACAGCGTTCCGGCGAAACGGTATAGGGAACTTGGCTCGTCTGGAGTAGCTTTTGTTCACGTCAAAAGTAGTTGTTTCGGCCGTTGACGGTTCATCGTTGAAAAAACGAGACGAACTGGCGAACTTTCGAGAGTAAGCTCACGTAGGTCAACGATTCGAGAGGTCACGGATTGACTTCGACAGGTTAGGACTCAATCACCAGGAGCAAGGGCATGGACGCTCGGCGCGCACTGATTGTTATTGTTGTTTCAATTATTCTTGAGTCGACACTGTCGGCCCAAAATCTCTACCAGGCTCAATCCAAGAATTTTGTCGTTTCTGCGAATGACGAAGTCCTGGCGCGTCAAGTAGCTCATGAAGCCGAACGGTACCGCAAAGAGCTGGCTGTTGAATGGCTGGGATACGAACTGCCGGATTGGAATCAAAAGTGTCCGATTCGTGTCGAGTTAGCTGCCCAATCAGGAGGCGAAACAACATTTGCTTTTGTGGGACCTCCAGGTGCTTCACAGCCTGTTGAGTGGTCGATGAGGATATTCGGCCCGGCCAACCGCTTGCTCGACGCCGTGCTGCCGCATGAAGTCACACACACCATCTTTGCAACTCACTTTGGCCGACCTTTGCCACGCTGGGCAGACGAGGGAGCGTGCACAACGGTCGAGCATGAATCAGAACGAAAGAAGATTCAAGCGTTGCTGCTCGATTATTTGTCGGCGCGTCCGTCGAAGGGAATCCCCTTCAATCAACTGTTTGTGTTAATGCAATATCCTCAAGAAATGTTGCCACTGTACGCTCAAGGTTATTCTTTGGCTAGATTCCTGATTCTACAAAAGGGGCGGCGGCACTTCGTCGATTTCGTTGAATCTGGACTCGCTCGTTGCCCGGAAACCATGACACCACAGGCTTGGGACATGACCGTCGAGGAGTATTATGGATTCCAAGACTTGTCCGAATTGCAAGTTTCCTGGGTAAAATGGGTGAAGGATGGCAGCCCTGAGTCTATCGCGTCCACCGCAGTAGCGGCCAATCGTAAAATGGAAGACGGGCAGAAATTCGCAGTGCGCAACGCTAACCAATTTGTAACCACTACGGCAGATGTCGAACAAAGGACTTGGTACCATCAACAAATGCAACTTGGTCACGAACAGCAAGTGCCCCGGCCGGCTACAGAAAATCAAAATCCCGGCGTCATCACGGCGGACAATCGCGGCTCGTTCGACAGCCGATCAATCGCGCGGCCGGCGCCTACCGACGCCCAGACCTTTTGGCGTTGAAAACAAAAAAGATAATTTGGCATGTTGACTTTGTTTCAAGAATTGTGGCGCCGTTCGAATCACTTCAAAAGGTATCTCGACGCGTACGGCATAAATCAAGCGACCAAATTGAATTGCCTAGAACACGCGCTAAGGCGGCAGTTGGCGGTGGGGCAAGTTACCCTGGTCATCGCGCATTTCCCTGAAACGTTTGCCGGTCTGCAAAACTTCTTCGATGAGCGTTCGATCGAATATCAAATTGGGCAACAATCAATAGAGTACGAGCAAATTCGATTGCACGTCGAACGTCAACAGAGTGAAGTCTTACTGGTGCTGGCGGAGACACTCAAAATGCCACCGCCCAAGGTCTCAACCGATTTGCCGAAGAAGATGGAGGCCGCCGCGATTGTTGTGGAGCGCTACCCAAAACCTCAAAATGACTTGGCGATTGAAGACTTCTGCCGAAGCCTACCCTATCGCTCGAGGCTTGGATATTTTTTGGCATTGGATGATCCGACCGTTCGTGAGGCCGTCGGCAACAATTTGATCGAGCTCATGAAACAACTAGGCATGGGAGACTCGGAAATGATCTCTAGCGAAATGTTGACGAGCCGTATCAACCGTTCGTTGAACCGGAAATTTGCTGATCTCCGCAACGAGGTCCTCACCGACTCCGCGGCGGACTGGTTTTTACACAATAAACCAATAGAAACGAACCCCGAAGCATGACAAAGATTGTCTTTCTCGATCGCGAGAGTTTGATCGCCAATGTTCGGCGACCCCATTTCCAGCATCAATGGGTCGACCACCCAGCAACCGATGCTTCACAAGTTATCGAAAGACTCCAGGGAGCACAGATCGCGATCAGCAATAAAGTCCCGTTAACAGCTGAGAGTATTTCGCAACTGCCAGAGCTGAAGTTTGTGGCCGTTGCCGCCACGGGCACTAATAATGTCGACTTGGAAAGTTGTCGTGAGCGAGGGATTTTGGTCAGCAACATTCGGGACTACGCTACGCATTCTGTTCCAGAACATGCCTTTGCTTTGATGTTGGCGTTGCGACGGAATTTATGGGCCTATCGTGAAGATCTCGAGCGCGGTGAATGGAATCGATCGCCGAATTTCTGCGTGTTGGGCGCACCGATTAACGATCTGTTTGGAACCACCTTGGGACTGGTCGGTCGCGGTTCGCTGGGTCGGTCGGTCGCTAAGATCGCCGGGGGATTTGGCATGCGAGTTTTGATGGCGGAGAGAAAAGGACAGCAGCGGATTCGTGAGGGCTACATCAAGTTTGAAGATGTCGTGGCCGACGCCGACGTGTTGACATTGCATTGCCCGTTGACCCCGGAAACAAGGAACTTAATTGGCGAAGCGGAGTTGAGGTCAATGAAACCGAGTGCCTTATTGATCAACACGGCGCGCGGGGGTTTGGTTGATGAAGCGGCCTTGATACGAGCATTGCGGGAAGGCTGGATCGCTGGAGCCGGTTTCGACGTCTTGTCGGTGGAACCTCCCCGCGATGGTCATCCGCTCCTCGATCTGCAATTGCCAAACTTCATTCTCACTCCCCACGTCGCTTGGACGAGTCGCCAAGCCATGCAGGCGCTCGCTGATCAGCTTGTCGATAACATCGAAGCCTGGTCGGCTGGGAAACCACTCAATTTGGTTTGAGAATATTACCACTCCAACTACCGCGTACGATGAAAAGGTTGCTGGCTCAACTTGCTCGCCAGTAAATTGCCCCAAAATTCGACAAGCCGACGCCGCGATGGGTTATGCTAAAGGCGGATAGATGCGCTTTTGCAAAAACAACTTTCGTCCGCAACGAGTGCCTGCTATGTCAAAATTCTCAATCAAAATCTTGTTGGCCATTGTGGCTGTTTCCGGCCTCATCGTAACACTCATTATGACGCGCCTGGAGTTGGGGAAAACAAAGCTAAGACTCGCCGACGACGAAAAGAAAATAGAGAAATACGAACGTGAACTTGGTGTCATCAACGTCGCCGATCCGAAAAAGTCGTATATCAGGGATTACTGGAGTATTGTTCGTGATAGAAGCAACAAATTCAATGTTCGACTTGCAGATGGCTCAAAAGCTCATGTGTACTACTACGGTGGAAAACTTCCGCGACATGGTGTTCCCGAAAACGGCGTCGAATTGACGAACAATAATCGCTCGACAATCGGGCCTGTGGAATTCACTATTCATCTCGATAATGACAGGATCGAACCTGGCAAGGCTTCAAAGCTTCTTTTTAGTTTGCGTTCGCACGATCGAAGGTTTTCGGGCGGACGTATCGAATTCTCTCCGTCGTGGGTCCCTTGGTCAAATCCACCTGTGAATGGCGTTGCCTGTAAAGTGGGCGGAGCACGAGGTGAAGAAACCATCGAATTCGATTTGAATGAAAAGCCGTTCGTGGTATTGGAAGTCTTCGACAACGAGCCCGACGGCTCACTAACGGGCTACATGGTTTGGATCGAAAACGAAAAAGATGACATCGAACAGGCCTACGCAAAGTAGTTGCCCAGGTCCTTCTTCTTAAGGTGCGACTGAGCTTCGCGAATATGCTGTGCGAAAAAAGGCATAGGAAAAAACGCGTTTTAATGGTGAGTTTTGATTAACCAGTTTAAGGCAATTCTTCCTGGTGATGCGCGGGATCATTCGTGACATTGGGCCGTTCGCGCAATTTGGTTTAAGTAAATTTTGATTGCAACAACTGCGTTCAGAATAAAAAGGTTGCTGGTGTTTGCGGCAAAATTCCGTCATGATGGAAGTGTTCAGCGCGTTCCATTTCTAAAGGTATTTTGATGAAGCCCTTCATTTGCTTGCTTGTTTTGATCATTCTTTTCGCGATGGACGGTGCAGCTCCGATTGCAAATGGGCAAACGGTCGAATCGTCGCCCATTGCCGAGAAATGTGAAACTCTTTGTGCAACTCCGGATGCTGCCTGGCGCTCGATCCCCTGGGAGCTGGATTTACTCAAGGCTCAGCGTTTGGCTATCGAGAAATCCAAGCCAATTTTTATTTGGTCTATGGATGGCCACCCCTTGGGCTGTACGTGAAACAACGGAGTGCTCGACCGTGAGTCGACATTCGCAGACAAAAAAATCGTGGCCATGTTGAAGGAAGATTTTGTTCCGGTCGCCATTGATCAGTGGTACACGCGCCGGCAAAAAGACACCGAAGGGGACTTCTACCGTAAGATCGCTGGCCAAGGCCCACGCAATGATTTCAAATCGACAACACAGGGACTGTACATTGCTGATCCCGCCGGCAAGTTAATTGCATACAACAACAATCGAGGTCCGGAGCGAATTCGCATGCTGTTAGAAAATGCCCGCGCGAACTACACGGCCCCTCATTGCGATCCGCTGAACGATGAAAAGATTGATGAAACTCTTGACCCTAAGCTCCCCGTCGGTGGCGTGGTTGTTCGGTGCGGAACAAGAATCGAAGGCGGCTACGAAAAAACTAATGACCCCTGGCGATTGATTTTCCAGCGGTCCGTGGCGCGTGACAACTTGTGGATCCTGAAAGGTGAAGTAGAGTCGCTGGCCAGAAATGAAATGCCGCACTTGTTGGCTCGTCGGATGGCCCGGTTCCACTTGACGGACAACACTCGTGGTCAGCCACCGGTTTGGGAAAACAAGGACATCAAAGACCTTGCGATTAAGATCGAGGACGGGAAGGTGACCGGAAGCGTGCATCTGGAGAACGAGGATGGCTCGCGTGGTTATATTGCGAAGTTAACAGGTCTTGTCAAATTGAATGATGGAAGCCTCACGTGTTTTGATGTGGTTGCCGAGGGTGAGTTCTGGGGCACCGGACAATACACGCTCAAGTCGCCGTCAGGCCGATTCCCACTGGATGTGGCCTTTCGCCTGCCCACCGAGCCTGATGCAGCCGATTTGATTCCACCGCATGGATCGCGAGGCTGGATGGACGGCTATCTAAATCCGGATCGGTAGGTAACTTCAAGATGCGTCGCCGTCGCCACGAGTGGTTTTCGATTTAAGTCTTGGGATTCACTTTCGAATTGGCCGCAAATGAAAGTCTTGATCGCTCCCGACTCGTTCAAAGGTTCACTCACGACTTTCGAAGCTGCTCGCACGATAGCGGAGGGAGTGCAGCGGGTGTTGCCAGCTGCGGAAATCAAAACCTTTCCGATGGCCGATGGAGGTGAAGGAACGATGGCCGTCATCGTTGCGGCATGCGGCGGGATCACACGATCTTGCAGGGTCGCTGGAGTCGACGGGAAAGCAATCGCTACAGAGTTTGGCTTGCTTGAGATCGCGGGAGTTACCACAGCGGTCATTGAAATTGCTCAGGTCGTCGGGATTACCAAATTGAACGACCAGTCGCCGCCAGTCGAGTGCAGGACAACATTGGGAATCGGCGAGTTGATTCTGTCCGCACTCAACGCGGGTTGCCGAAATATTTTGGTGGGCCTTGGTGGATCCAGCACGAATGATGCCGGTGTCGGGTTGTTGTCTGCGTTCGGGATCAATTTTTTGGATGACGCCGGCAATGTACTTGATCCTTGGCCGGCTGGATTGGAACGCGCAGCTCGGATCGATGCAACGAGTTTCGATCGCCGAATTAGCGAGTTGAAAATTACGATTCTGTCCGACGTTCGAAATGGCTTGACAGGTGAACGCGGCGCGACGGCAGTATTCGGCCCGCAAAAAGGGGTTCGGGCAGAACAGGTTGAATCGATGGACTCGCTGTTGCGCAGAATCGGACGCCTCGGCGATGGTTGGGTTGACCGACCGGTTTCGCAGTTACCGGGCTCAGGCGCAGCGGGCGGGCTAGGGTGGGCCCTACAGTTGCTCGGCGGCGAGCTTCGTTCCGGCGCCGAAGTGATTTGCGAACTCAACGGCTTCGATCAAGCAGTAAAAACGGCTGATTGGGTCATCACCGGCGAGGGACGTAGCGATCAACAAACGTTGGATGGAAAGGCACCAAGTGTTGTCGCTTGCAAAGCCAGTGATGCTGGTGTCCCAGTCACATTGCTCTCCGGTTCGCTTGATCACGCGGCGCTGCCAGCGTTGTCCGAGCTGTTCACGGGAGGCTGCTGGTCTGCAACTCCACCAAACATGAATCTCAAACTCGCTATGGAATCTGCTGCCGAATTGCTGAAGCGGCAAGCCCAGAAAATTGCCGTTGCGCAAAACTCAGCGCGAGGCACATGAATCGGCCTATATCAGAGGGCTTGTTTCGGAAGGAAAGTACGTTTTGATTTTGTCTTTTGCCAAGCTACCAAACGATGTCGCCGTCTACAAACATGTCGCCATCGAATTTCTTTTGCGGGGTGCCGCTGTCGTCATCGCAGTCGGGGCCAGCGCTGTAAAGGACATAGCCTTCGGGCGTGATTTTGTAAAGAAATTGTGTGGTGCTGAACGGGTCCTCTAACAGACTCGGTTCCTCAACAATGTCGAGTACCTCATTCAATGCCGCGGGCAATTTCTGATTTCGCCGATTGAAAATCTCGACAGCAATTGCAATCTTCGCCATCCGTCGCAACGCCATCGCCTTGTGCATTGCGGCAAAATAGTTGTCCAGTTTCAAGTCCTCAGAAAACAAAAATTTCCGGAGAAGCGGCTTGTTCTCCAGCGATTTCGCCGCGTCTTTTGTATAAGGAATCATCTTCGGAAAGTTCTGAGCTCGGCATTGATTGACGACTCTGTCAAATTCGTCAAGGTTCTTGATTTCGTGGCGAACGCACAATGCCCGATAGATAGGCAGCGGCAGTCTTGGACGATTTTCCGGCGTCATTACGATAAAATTCGGGACCCAATCGTCCCACGACTCGGTGTTTGCCAATTCCGAATACATGTGTAGCACTGTTGACTCGTAAGTTCGCAGCGAACGCTCAACGCACCACAAATAATCTTCAGGTGGATTCCATTCTAGCTTTTGCAAGTCGTCGACCGGAAATTCGGGCTCTCAAAGCAGCATTTTCAAAAGTTCGAAAGTGCTTTTTTCACCATTACTTGCAATGATGTCCGTGATCATGAAAGGTTCTTTCAAGCCATGTTCCGTCAGTCGAATCAACGCTTGAATATCTTCGGTTGCCGAATTCCAATCTTTGTCGGCGATTGCAAGCTCTCCATGAATTCGAAGAAGTCTTCCAGCGTAGTTGTTGCGTTCGACTTCGGGCAACAAGATATCGAACGTCAGGTAGCCGAATGGGCGAGGAACGTAATAGCCTGGTAATTTCCCAGCGCGTATTACGAGTCCACGAAGATCCTCGACTTTCTTCAGTTCAACTCTGAGAACTGGATCTTTGGGATCAAGCCTTTTCCCATCATGGACTTGATCCATGTAGGTACGAAGTGGTACCAACCGCCTAGCGTTCCAATCCTGCAAGCCCCACAAATTGGCCCGGCTCAATTCATAAGCGGCATTTTCCTCGTTCGGAAGTTGTTGCGGAGCCCAAGCCATCCCAATGGCCGACGCACGCATCTGGATTGCTCGCAGACGGTCGCGAGCAAACGCGTCGATTCCCTGAACCGTTACAACAATCGCAACGCCGACGACCAGAAATGCGAGCAACAACCAACTTTGATTCCATTGCGCCGCGACAGAAGCCCCTGTTGATTCCACTTGTCGCTGACCGATGACGCCCATACAGCAATTGCTGACGAGCAAGGCACCCGCTGTAATCCAGCTTGCGATCGCAAGGTCAGAATTTCCTGGAGGCAATCGCATAACAATTTGCAAAACACCAAGGAAGAATGCGACTGGCGGCATGACGGTCAAGAAAATTCCGCTGTATCGAATCCATGGCCACCGACTTCGCGCAAGGCAACTCCAACCCCAGGCCTTTGCCAGCGTGAGTGCCAGAAAAACTTCGAAGAAAAGGGCATACATCGCCATGGCCCAAGTATAGCAACCACTTCGCTGAGAAACCCCAGTCGAATCCAAGAAACAAACTGACCTTAATTTTTGAAGTCGCGATTTTCCGTCCAGCAAGGCGCTACCGAAAGACAAACAACGAAGTTTGCCAATGCGACGAGAGAAATCCGGGCGCCACTTGAAGAATAAGTCAGCAACGCGACGGAAGTTATCGTGGATTCTTTGGGATATAAAAACAAAAAACCCGTTGGCGGACCTGGCTTGTGTCCGTTCAACGGGTTTTCGTTATCAAAATAGTAGTTGCTTTTGCAAGCGTGATCTCTGCCATTAATTCGAACAGACGAATCTGTTCGAGTTTCACAAGACCTAGCCCCACGGATAAATCTGCTTGTGTCACCACATTGCAGACATGATATCCTTAGAAAGGAGGTGATCCAGCCGCAGGTTCCCCTACGGCTACCTTGTTACGACTTAGTCCCAATCATCGAGTTGACCTTCGGCGCTAGCCCCCTTGCGGTTAGCATCGCGACTTCGGGCCCCCCCAACTTTCGTGGCTTGACGGGCGGTGTGTACAAGGCTCAGGAACACATTCACCGCGGTATGCTGACCCGCGATTACTAGCGATTCCAGCTTCATGCAGGCGAATTTCAGCCTGCAATCCGAACTGAGCAGAGCTTTTTGCGATTTGCTCGACTTTACAGTTTTGCGTCGCTTTATACTCTGCATTGTAGGACGTGTGCAGCCCTGGACATAAAGGCCATGAGGACTTGACGTCATCCCCACCTTCCTCCGGTTTAACACCGGCGGTCTCTCTAGAGTCCCCGCCATTACGCGCTGGCAACTAGAGACAAGGGTTTCGCTCGTTAAGCGACTTAACGCGACATCTCACGACACGAGCTGACGACAGCCATGCAGCACCTATGTAAGAGCTCCCCGAAAGGCACCCCTTCTTTTCGGAAGGGTTCTCAAACACTTCGAGCCCAGGTAAGGTTTTTCGCGTAGCCTCGAATTAAGCCACATCCTCCACCGCTTGTGTGAGCCCCCGTCAATTCCTTTGAGTTTCAGCCTTGCGACCATACTCCCCAGGCGGAGTACTTAACACTTTCGCTACGTCCGAGAGGATGTGGGGGTCCCCTCGGACTAGTACTCATCGTTTACAGCTAGGACTACCGGGGTATCTAATCCCGTTTGCTCCCCTAGCTTTCGTGCCTCAGCGTCAGTAAAGACCCAGTGAGCCGCTTTCGCCACCGGTGTTCCAGATGATATCAACGCATTTCACCGCTCCACCATCTGTTCCGCTCACCTCTGTCTCACTCCAGCCATGTGGTTTCCAATGCCATTCCACGGTTGAGCCGTGGTATTTCACATCAGACCTTCATGGCCGCCTACGCACCCTTTAAGCCCAGTGATTCCGAATAACGTTTGCACCACTCGTATTACCGCGGCTGCTGGCACGAGTTTAGCCGGTGCTTCCTCCTAGGATCGCTCAAAATTTGCTCCCCTACGACAGCGGTTTACAACCCGAAGGCCTTCATCCCGCACGCGGCGTCGCTCCGTCAGGGTTTCCCCCATTGCGGAAGATTCTCGACTGCAGCCACCCGTAGGTGTCTGGGCAGTATCTCAGTCCCAGTGATGCGGGTCGTGCTCTCACACCCGCTACCCATCTTCGCCTTGGTAGGCTTTTACCCCACCAACTAGCTAATAGGACGCAGACCGCTCCTCGGGCGATAAATCTTTGGTCCGGAGACATTATCTGGTATTACCGTCAGTTTCCCGACGCTATCCCTGACCCGAGGGCACGTGATCTACGTGTTACTATCCCTTTCGCCGCTTTCATCCTCATTGCTGAAGAATCGCGCTCGACTTGCATGCCTAATCCACGCCGCCAACGTTCATTCTGAGCCAGGATCAAACCCTTCAATTTGTATGCATGCTGAATCAGTTCCGAAGAACGAATTCAGACGACTAGCCAAATGAAAAATGTCTGACCGTTTTTTGATTCAGTTGAGTCCGAAAACCCAACCAAATCGAATTTGGTTTACTTGGTCTTGTGCTGGCTATCATTTCAAAGAAATGACTTAATTAGAGATCACTACTAAATTGTCAAAGATCAAATGCGAGACAGTTTCCTGAATCGCGAGTCGGCAATCTTATGCATTCGGTTTTACTTGTCAACGGCGTTCACAAAAAATCCAAAAAGATTTTTCGAACCTCCAAAGAATTGGAGGTTGCCCCGAAAGAATTGCGAATGCCGCAACTGCCATAACTCTGCCGCACAATGTAACAAACCGGCAAAGAAAGAGCAAACGGGTTCGACGTTTTTTTTCTGATCCCCAACTCAAGCCCGCAAATTCAAGTAGATTTTGCCCGGTTTGTTGGGCTTTTTGAAAGCTGTTGTGCCAATTGGACGCACCTTGTTTTTTGTTGACCACAAATGCCTGCTGTCTTTCTAAAATCGAAGGCATGAAAAAACCGAAAAAACCGAGTGGCGACAAGTCACCCGAATCGTTCTCTAACTCCCTCGACGCACCGTATGCCGGCCGAAAATCGTCGCAATCGCGGTCATTAGCCATCGTCGAATCCCAACCCCTACCAGCAGTCTTTCTTTCCTCACCAGTCCGTCAACCGCTCGTTTATCGCAAGCGCATTCGGCACGTGGATGCGTGGGCCAAAAGCGGCGATTTGGTCGCGGTCTACGCAGATTTTCGCGATGAGGATGACTCCAAAAAAACAGAATTGCTGGGCTACGGTTTGCTCAACAAAAAAGCCGAAATTGCGGTCCGGATGTTGCGATTCGGCGAGCAGATTCCAAACGAAAATTTTTGGGACAAATTATTGGCTCAAGCAGTCGAGTTGCGAAAAAACGTCTTGCGACTTGACGAATTCACTGACGTCTATCGTTTGATCCACGCCGAAAGCGACGGTGTTTCCGGGCTGGTCGTGGACCTTTATGGCGACGTATTGAGCGTCGAAGTTTTTAGCTTCGCAATGTCACAACGCGCCGAACCGATTGTGGAAAAGTTGTTGGCTATGTGCTCAGCAAAGGAATTTATTATTCGCCCGGCGCCGCACGTCCTAGCGCAAGAAGGATTTCAAAGCGAGACGATTCGCTCTCGAAATTTGCCGCGTCACAAAATCGTCCGGGAATATGGGACGCAATTCAAAGTTTCCTTTGACGATGACGTTCACAAGACCGGGTTTTTCTGCGATCAACGTGAAAATCGCCGACAGTTGGCCTCGTACTGTCACGACAAATCCGTGCTCGATTTGTGTTGTTACACTGGAGGTTTTGCCGTTCAAGCGAAGAAATTGGGCCGGGCTTCGGAGGTTATTGGCGTCGATTTGGATGAGGCACCGCTGCAAATCGCCAAGCAAAATGCCAATATGAACCAATGCCAAATCCGCTTCGTGGCAGCCGATATTTTCCCGTTCATGCGCGATATGTTGCGCAACGGACGACTATTTGATGTCGTGGTCTTGGATCCGCCAAAACTAATTCGGTCGCGAAACGAATTCGAGGAGGGCAAGCGGGCTCACTTCGACATGAATCGATTGGCGATGAGACTAGTCAAGCCGGGCGGAATTTTGTTGACCTGCACTTGTGCCGGCCTGTTAGGGAATGCGGATTTTCAGGATTTGGTGCTGGCAGCAGGGCGCGGCGTTCGGGGCGATGGCCCAGCGGCGGACGCTGTTCAGGCCGCATTTCGGCAGGATGTTCGTTTGAGAATTCTCGGACGTTCCGGGGCCGGGGCCGATCATCCAGTCGCCGCAAATTGCTTGGAAACCGAATATTTGCACGCGCTTTGGTTGCAAATCCTTGGGGATTGACCCCATTGAAGGTCTATCCTAGTCCCGATTTTCGCCGTTTCTTTTTGGTAAATTTCGTTGACCTTAGCGATGATCGCGAATATCCTGAAGGAAGTTTTTTCCCAGGTGCATTTATCCGCAGCCTCGTTTTCATCGACCTAATTCTCTCATTTCCAATCAGGATTGCAGCTCATGAGTAAGAAGTTCTCTCGCCGTAACGGAAAATCTTCCCGGTCCGTTTGCACGAAAAATGCTTTTCAATACACGCAACTAGAAGCTCGTAATTTGTTGGCGGTAGACCTGGGAGTCAACATTACCGGTCATACGAAGAACGCGCAATCGGACGTGATCGATCCCGGAATGGTTGGTGACGTTGGGCCGACGCATTACATCGAAAGTATCAAGGACAAGATTTCGTTTTTCGATCGAACAACGGCATCGCGAGCCTTGTTTAAAACACCCAATCAATTTTTCTTGGATATTGGCGGCGCCGTAACGTCAACGATCACAAATGTTCAAGTGATCTATGATCGATTGGAAAATCGCTGGCTCATGTTGGGCGAAGGCAGCGGAAATGGCAACTGGCTGTACATGGCGATCTCAGACACTTCGAATCCAATGCAGGGTTGGAAGAGTATTCGATTCGTTGGAGACTCGACGGGGATTCGGCATAACGGCGAATTGAACATTGCTGTCGACGCTGATGCCATGATTATTACGAGCCGAAATGTTTCCTCGCAAGTTGGCACGCCATTGAGCGTCTCGGTGTTCACAATTCCCAAAGTGGACCTGTATGCAGCCAATCCGACGTTGACCAACATGAGTCGATTTGAGAATCGCTCGACCGCTATCATGGGCGACTATTTGCGGGCATCGATCAGTCTTGAGGCCTCGGACGGTCGCGCGACGGTGATCGGTAGTCGTGGTGCTAATACCCTCAAGACAGACATTCTCAACGTCGGTGCCGCTGGGGCGACAATGGGACCTTCGGTTCGGATCGACTTCAATGCGAGCCCGCTAATCATTGATTATAACAACTTCGGTAACAACAACCTTCCGCCGTTGGGGGAACAAGAAAGCCCTAACGATGTTTTCATTGACCCATATAAAAACATGACGTTGCCAAATGTTTACACCCCGAATCCTCCGCCAGTGACCTTTGCTCCGGTTTTGAGCAATCCTTACGATTACAACGGCGGATTGTGGTTTGTCCAAGAAGCGCTCATCCCCTATACAGCCGGAATAGCCCGTGGCGTTTTCTGGTATGAAATCGACAAAGCAACTAGTCAAATTCTCCAAGGTGGTGTTGTCCCTCCTCCGACGCTTACTCCTGACGGGGCGCCTGCTCCACGACCTGATGAATGGGATATGTACAATCCTGGGTTTTCGATTAACCGATTTGGATTACTTCAAATCAATACGACGGCATCCACCGAAGAGTACGACGTTTTCCCATCGGCAGTCACATCGATCGCTCAACAAGTGAACGGCAAAGCGATTTATGATCCGATTTTCGATACGATCTACTACAACAACGCAGAGCCAGGCAAAGAAAGTCGAAACACCCAATTTGAAACCGCCAAGTACATCCAAGCGGGGTTGGAAGTTTACGAAAACAATGGAAGTGCGCCCGGCGACGTTTCAAGTTGGAGCTACCGGGCTTCAACGGGCTGGGATCCGAATAACTACAACCGGTTCTGGTCCAGCACTCAATGGGCCAATACGGTCTCTCGTTGGAGCACTCAGGCAACTGAACTGATTCCGATCGACATGGAACCGATCGTAACCGCAGACGAAAATGACAACTATATTGTTCTGCGGCGCGTGGCGGGTTCACCAGAGCTGTTGGAAATCGAAATTGACGGCATGGTCACTGACATTCTGCCGTACGAGCCACTCGGTCGCGTGATTATCAATGGGTTCGACGGTGACGACGTTTTCAGTTTGGATTACACCAATGGCAATCCTGTTCCAAAGAAAGGATTCGAATTCAACGGCATGCGCGGTGCTGACCGCATTGAGACGAACAACCCGGATGGAAGTCATTTCTTCATTGACGGCAGCTTCGTTAATATTTACGGTCAAGGTTTGAATCCTCCAGGTTCTACAGCGAATTCGGGATCCGGCTACTACAACGAGTTGACCGGATTCACAGGGATCGAGGATATAAGAGGCGGTGATGGCCCGGATATCCTTGAGGTTTCCGACAAATGGAACCTGAATCAGCCTGATGAGCCATACTTCCAGATCTCGCACGGCTATTTAGCTGGTTCGATGGTTGGCAACGGTGGCGACGATATCTTTAAGTTTTCTGAACTTGGAGAAATTGGCGACAGCATTGACGGTGGCGAAGGCAACAACACTTTGAGTTTTGAGAATCGCTGGGCTGGCGGTCCGAAGGCCGAGTTTGATGGAAAACGAAACGCACCGGTCATTTTGCAACTTTTCGGAATTTCTTCCAACGGCGGCTATGACGGTTTTGCTCCAGACGATCCCCTCTATGAACCGGCTGTAGACGGACCGATCGGCGATGATCCCCGGCAAGATGGCGACAACTTCCGCAACATTAACTTTGTTTTGGGTGGGGAGTTCTCAGCTGAAGATGTTCGCGGCATTGACGAACAGGCTTTCGTTTTTGTCGACGATGAAAATTCTTACTACGAGGCAGGCGGTGGACGACTTGGATTCTTCCAAATCAACGCACTTTCGACTTCCTCGTTCAACGATCATTTCGTCGGGATTCGGAACTCGGTTGATCCGCTTGCTTTGGCCGGATTGGGCGGTGACGACCTATACGACTTTTCATCAGACGCTCCGACCAATGAAGGTGACACAGCAGCTCTAAACGGCCTCTTGTTTGCTCAAGGCGGAGCCGGTGCGAACACCCTAAACGTTAGCAACAAATCTGGCGCAGCAGTCAACGCATTGATTTTGAATAACCGAATTTCAGGATTAGGCGAAGTTGCTTATAGCGCAGACGGCGGTACCTTTGCTCTCAATGTTTGGGCTTCGCAATTCTCTGATCACATTGACTTGCACTCGTTCTTCTTCACCAATACGTTGAATCTGTATTTGTTGGCTGGTGACGACACGATGTCCATTCAGGACTTGAGCAAGGCGACGATCAACATCTACGGCGGATTGGGCGACGACGTCTATACCGTGGAAAAAATTCAAGGTATCGATTTGCGAAATCTGACGATTTTCGACAGTGTTGGTTCAGAGCGTGACCGTGTACAACTTGCCGGAACGATCTTGAACGAAACGTTCACGATTACTCAGAGTACGTTTGCCGACCTGAACGTTGCGTTTACGGGAATCGAATGGTTTGGTGTCGACACTCGCGGCGGCAACGATATTATCAACTTGCAGACTTTCGACTTCGAATTCTATGCGAATGGTGGGGATGGAAACGACATCATCAACATTTCCTCGAATGCTCCAACCAATACCGGAACTGTCGGCGGATTTGTCAAACCAATTACGGTCGAAGGTGGAACGGGACGTAATGAACTGCGAATCGCCAATTCCAGTGGTTTAGGCAAGACAGTTACCATTTCCAAAGATAGAATTGTCGGGCTCTTGGGGCCGATTTTGGCGTCGCCGGTATTGAACTTCTTTTCGGCCGGCGGGACATTTGATTTGGCGTCTGGAATTGGCGGGATCACCATCACTGGTTCAAACGCTGGAAATGACGTATTCACGGTCAGCTCGCTAAACGTTGATGACTCGCTGAAGATTCTCGGCGTCGGCGGTGACGACCGGTTCTTGTTGAAAACTGTGAATTCGCTTGGTGACGTTGAATTTGATGGTGGTGCTGATGTCGATACGTTTGAGGTTGACTTGCTCGGCAATTTGACACCAGCTGCAGTTCGCGCGGTCAACGTTCGCGATGATTCGACAGGAAACCTGTTGGTCAACGGTACTGGTGTAGCCGATATTTTGACACTGGCGGCTTCGAAACTGTCACGTGGAACAGAATCGGTAACTTTGCTGTCCGCGTTGAACAAATATACCATCGATGCTGGCGGTGGAGATGATTCGGTCACGGTTGACTGGTCGACCGGTGTTGCCAATTTGGATGTATTTGGTGGAGGAGGACACGATACCGTCAACTTAAATGTAACGACTGCGGCAACGTATGGCAGGTTGCTGGGTGGTTTGGGCAATGACAGCTTGAACGTTGGAACCAACGTGTCGGGTAACGTTCGCGTTGACGGTGAGGCCGGTGCTGACCGTGCCTTCATCAAATTCCAAAGTGCCGGAACACGTGAAGTTGATGCTCGCGATACCGGTACCGTCGATTCCGAAGCCGATGTTTTGTTTACAGTCGGTCTAGCTACTGCCGAAACGATGGAAGTCAGGACAAACCTGGTTTCAATGGTTGATCAACGCACCGTGTACGACGGAAAGACGAACCGTCTAATTGTTCAAGGAATAGGCGGCGACGACACCATTAATGTCTTTGGCTCCGTTTCGCCAACCACTCAGGTTCAAGGCGGATTGGGCAATGACAAAGTCGTCGTAAATTCGACAACCGGTTCGGTGCAATTGACATTAGACGGCAACGACGGCCAAGACCGCTTTACGGTCTACCGAACGGCGGTTGAAACAAACACGATCATTCGGGGTGGTAAGGCGGATGACCGCTTTGATATCGGTTCGACTCTTGAAGAAAACAGCGGTAACCTCGGGTTGATGCGTGGACGAATTGCCGTTCAGGGCAATGAACAGGATATCGATGGCGAAGACCGCTTGTACCTCAACGACTTCAATGTCAATGTGGCCTACAATTACGCTGTAACGCCAACGGCCATCAGGCCAATCGCTGGACCTAATAATGCTCCGCGACCTCAATTCGCGGGTGTGACTTTTGACGGTACGGTAGAGTTTGCTCGGCTCGATGGCACAATTGCAGCGAACTACTTCAGTGTGCGACCGAGCATGACAACTCGATTCTATTTGGACGGCAATTTGCCAAGTCCAATCGTCGGATCGGGAGACACAATTTTCTTGCAAACATCGGTTGGTGATGGGCACAGCCTGCGGATTACTGATGCTCCGCGTGGTAAAGGTTACTGGAGTTTCACAAATGGTATGCAGGAAGTGCGCTTCGAAGAAATCGAAACTCTGATTGAAGGTGCACCGAAAGGATTCTTGATGGCTCCTCCAGGCGGTTCGTCGAGCTTTAAGGCATTTTCGCCTGATAACTTCGGATTTATGCGTGCAGAAAGCCAGGGAATCGACTCTTTGGCTGGTTCGATTAGCTTGAATGACGAAAACGATGTTTTCGCATCGGTGCCCTTCGATGTCAAAGCGGTGGATGAAGTGCTGGTTGAAGTTGACGGTAACCTGGATTTTGATTTGTAATCGAATGGAATCCAATCAATAAAATAATGCCCCCGAGAAATCGGGGGTTTTTTATTGAATCGCGAAACTGGCTGGGAACAACAAGATTTGCCAGTTGCGTCATTCGTCGTCGTAGTCTTCGTATTCGAGTCCATCATCGAACTCCAATTCCGATTCTGTAGAACCAAGCTCCTCTTGGTTGTCGTCTTCGATTTCATCTGCGTCATCTGAGGATTCGACGACCGGGGGTTTGGTTTTTTTGGCAGGCTTCAGCGGTGATTGCTTGAGTTGCGACGCCGCCAACTTAGTTTGACGAGTGCTGGAGCTTGTTTGAACTTCACCCGTAGATTCGTGTGCTGACTCATCAGAATCGCCGTTGCGCATGGCCTCCCACTGTGACATCGTCATGATGACGTCCCGTGCATTGGAGCCGTTGTAGGCTCCCACGACTCCATCTTCCTCCATAAAGTCAATCAACCGCGCAGCGCGTCCGTACCCGATTCTGAGCGCGCGTTGCAGAAGCGATACGGATCCGCGACCCTCTCGAATCACAATTTCTATGGCGTCTTCGTACAGGTCGTCACGGTTGGGCAGTTTCCCTGGACCAGCGCCAGCTTCTTCGCCTTCCTTGGTAACCTTGATGTGCATCAGTTCATGCACAAAATTCTGTTCGGTCGTGCTCACCGCATCGGTCACGCGTTCAATTTCCTCATCGCTCAGGTAGGTTCCTTGACCGCGGAGCAGGTTGCTGGTGCCGGGCCACAGGAAGAGCATGTCGCCATTTCCAAGTAGTTTGTCGGCTCCCATGGCGTCCAAAACGACACGACTGTCAACCTTGCTGGCCACTTGGAACGCGATACGTGCCGGCAAGTTTGACTTGATCAAACCGGTAATAACGTCGACGGTTGGTTTTTGCGTTGCCAGAATCAGGTGGATCCCCACCGCCCGGCTCTTTTGTGCCAGGCGAATGATGTGTTGCTCGACTTCTTTTCCCGAAGTCATCATCAGGTCAGCCATTTCGTCGGCAACAATAACGATGAATGGCAAGTGCGTCGGAATGCACTTGCGGGCTTCTTCATCCTCTGGCTGAAGGCGATCCATGATTTCATCTTCACCCAATTGGTTGAAACTTGTGATGTGGCGCACGCCAACTTGAGCCAGGAGCTTGTAACGCTCTTCCATCTTGTCGACGGCCCAAGCCAGAATGGCCTCGGCCTTTCGCATGTCGGTGACGACGGGGTGCATCAAATGAGGGAGCCGACCATAGCCGCTGAGTTCAACCATCTTGGGGTCGATCATCAACATGCGGACTTCGTCTGGCCTTCGAGTCATCAAGATGGAAGTGATGATCGCATTGAGGCAAACGCTTTTTCCAGTACCTGTTCGCCCGGCGATCAGTAAGTGTGGAAGTGAGGCGAGATCAACAACCATCGGCGATCCCACGGCATCTTTTCCGAGGAAGAGCGGGATTTTCATTTTCTTCGTGCGTTCGGTACTCTGCTCGATGACCTCCCGCAAACGAACCAGTTCGCGAGTTTCATTGGGTACTTCAACTCCGACTGTGTTCTTGCCCGGAATCGGAGCCACAATGCGAACACTGGGGACGCGCAGGGCAATTGCCAGGTCATCTGCAAGTGCCGTGATTTTTTGCAGACGGAGACCCGCCTCGAGTTGGATTTCATATTGCGAGATAACAGGACCAGTTTCGATTTCGACGACGCGCACGTTGTAGCCGAATTCCTTGCAGGTTTTTTCAAGCATTTCGGCCTTCTGCAAAGCCTCACGCTTTTGATCGTCGAAACAGGCCACCGTACCGTTTTGTAGAAGTTCGATGGTGGGAAGCGCGTAGTCCTTGCCACTATCCTTGTCAGCCGCATCATTCAGTTGTTGGATAACGACGTCTCGTTCGGATGCCGCCTTTTTCGGGCGGTCTGTATGCAAAGAAAAATGAGGCTTTGCATGAACGACACTTTCGCTTTCGTCTTCGGCCGGGATTTCTTCGCCGTTGAAATTGATTTCTTCGGCGTCTTCGGCTTCGATTTCGTCGGGCGGAAGTTCCGCAATTTTTGCCGATGGGACCACCTTCGGTGAGGCAACGACAGGAACAATGGAAACCGGTGCTGCCAGCGTCCCTATTTCGTTAACGGTTTTGGTCTTGGCCAAATCGACGGCAGTTCTCGTTTCGTAACTGATTTCGGCGGCTTCTCCATCGCTGCCTTTGACGCGAATGGTCCGCGGCAAATCACTGCCAGTGGTAAAGTCGCGTGCGGGTCCACTTTCGGAAGTGCCCGCCGAACGACGGTGATTGATCCACAGGAAAAGGCGATTTATCAAACCAAAGGGCAGAAGCGCCGAAGCAGCAACCAACGCCGGCGAAACCACCATTTTTCCGGCACGAAAAATCAAGTAATCGGTCCACATCATCAGCCCTATTAGCGTGATGACCGCGGAAACCAGGACGCCGCCAGTGAGAGCCATGTGTTCGCTAAGAAAACGTTGCGTTTGCGAGCCCAATAAACCGCCCGCACCAATCGGAATGCTGGAGACTTCGTTGGGCATGAGGAAGCCACACAGCGTCGAAATCCCGACGAGACTCAACGCCCATCCGATGCCCCTAAACCAAGGTTGATTCAACGACTGATTTCGAAACAGTGAAATCTGCAACGCGACGAGACCTATCAACAAGTAATAGGCACCGAAACCAAGAGCGTGCACCAGAAAGTCGGCGGTCCAGGCACCGACCACACCGCAAGCGTTCTCCACTGTCGAATGACCGGGAAACACAAGCTGATCTGGCTGGTAAATGACCGTCAACCAACTTGGAAAAATCGCCATGTTGTCAGCGATGTCGTAGGTTGCCAGTGAGGCAATCAGGAAGACGACGGACGCCAAAAGAAAAACGACAAAAATGTCGTACGGAACTTTTCGGTTTGTGGCCATAGAATTGATTGGAAAGATCCGCGTGAAATTTTTGCCTGCCTAGCTTCGTGATTGGCAAACAATTCGTTTCATCGGCGGCATCCGTGCAACCGAGGTACATAGTCACCTACCATCTATTTCGACTTGTTCCGCCGCCGAGTTGGCCTCTTGGCTGGCTGCCGTCATATCTCGCGCCTTACGAGAAAATGTTGTAATGAGATTTCCAGCCTTTATCGGCAGGGACAAAGATTGCATGATCGGAAAATCCCGAACATTTTCAGCCCTTTCCTTTGGGAGACTTCCGACTGGGTTGACTGGAGACTTGTTGACGGTGGGATGGAGTCCGCTAACAGGCCGCTAACGTTGCCGGATTAGTCGTTACTGCCTGCTGCCGCAGAAATTCGAGTGTAGTGGCATTAAACAAACGCCAATTTCAAGCTTGATTGACGTTTTTTTTACTCGCTGATAGATTCGCAGGCTTCGGTTTAGTGCACTTTTTCACTTGGATTGAATTTAGGACTTTAAGCAGTATGGCAAAGAAGACATCGCGCGCCGCAAACAAAATGATCTATTTCTTTGGCTTGTCACGCACGGATGGCGGCGGCGACATGAAAGCCCTGCTCGGAGGCAAAGGTGCCAATCTGGCGGCGATGACTAAAATCGGGTTGCCGGTCCCACCGGGATTTACCATCACTACTGAAGTCTGTGTTCACTACTACAAGAACGGCAAGAAATATCCCGATGGCTTTGACGCCGATTTGAAAAAAGCGGTTGCTTGGATGGAAAAAGAAACCGGCAAAAAATTCGGCGACCCCAAAAACCCACTCCTTGTTTCCGTTCGCTCTGGAGCTCGGGACTCAATGCCCGGGATGATGGATACGATTCTAAACCTCGGCCTTAACGACGAGACTACCGAGGGCCTTAAGAAGGCGACCGGCAACGGTCGTTTCGCATGGGACTCCTACCGACGCTTCCTGCAAATGTACGGCGACGTGGTTATGGGCGTACAAAAGAAACACGAGCACGACCACGAACCATTCGAAGATGTTATGCATCAATTGAAGAAGGAAGTGAAAGTCAAAGAGGACGTAGAGCTTACCGAAGTGCACCTTCAAGAACTCGTCAAACGATACAAAAAACTGATCAAAGACTGGACTGGCAAGGCGTTTCCAAACGATCCGATGACTCAGCTGGAGGGCGCCATCAGTGCCGTGTTTGGCTCATGGATGAACGAACGGGCAATCATTTACAGACAGAAGTACCGCATCCCTGACGATTGGGGCACTGCGGTAAACGTTCAGAGCATGGTCTTCGGTAACATGGGCGAAGATAGCGCGACCGGTGTCGCGTTTACTCGAGATCCGGCAACCGGCGAAAACGTTTTCTATGGCGAGTACCTGGTAGATGCACAAGGCGAAGACGTCGTTGCTGGCGTTCGTACGCCGCTGCACATTTCGGACATGGCAAAAGACAAAAACATTGGACCCGCGTTCAAAGAACTGGACAAAGTTCGGAAGACTTTGGAAAAAAACTTTGGCGACGTCCAAGACTTCGAATTTACGATCGAAAAGAAAAAGCTTTACATGTTGCAGACTCGCAATGGAAAACGTACCGCTTTGGCCTACGTCAAAATCGCGCACGACATGGTCAAAGAAAAGTTGATGACGCCGGAACATGCGATCAAATCCGGCGATCCTGAAGCCCTCAATCAGTTGCTGCAGCCGATCTTCGACACCAAAGCCTATGAGCAGGCGCGTAAAGAAGGTCGCTTGATGGCCACTGGTTTGGCCGCTGGCCCCGGTGCCGCGACAGGCGTGGTTGCGTTTAGCGCAAACAAAGCTGAAGAATGGGCCAAAAAAGGGAAGGGCGTTGTCCTCGCTCGGATTGAAACCAGCCCCGAAGACTTGCGCGGAATGATCGCCTCCAACGGGATTTTGACCTGTCGCGGTGGCGTCTCCAGCCACGCAGCACTCGTGGCCCGTCAAATGGGTAAGGTTTGCGTTGCCGGAGCAGGTGATATCGAAATCGACTACCACAAAGGCACACTCAAATGCAAAGGCGTGACGCTCAAGGAAGGGGACGCAATCAGCATTAACGGTTCCACAGGCGAGGTTTTCCATGGCGCTATTGCTACCGCTGACAGCGAACTGAAGCAGGTGCTGGTTGCGAAGACGATGAAGCCGAAGGACAGCAAGGTCTATCAATATTATGACTTCATCATGACCCTGGCTGACAAATTCCGTACGCTTGGAATTCGCACGAACGCAGACCAACCGGATCAAGTCGAAAACGCGATCGCATTTGGTGCCGAAGGCATCGGACTTTGTCGTACCGAACACATGTTCTTCGAAGGCGATCGGATAATCGCAGTGCGAGAAATGATCCTCGCTGAAAAAGAAAGCGATCGTAAGGAAGCTCTTGCTACTCTACTTCCTTATCAGCAAAAGGACTTCGAGGGTATCTTCCGTGCATTGGCCGGAAGACCAGCCTGCATCCGCTTGCTCGATCCACCTTTGCACGAATTCCTGCCCCAACAAGACAACAAGAAGGGGCAACAAGAGGTAGCCGAGCAGTTGAACACGACGGTGGCAGAAGTGAATCGACTCGTGCATGAATTGCATGAATTCAACCCGATGTTGGGCTTCCGCGGTTGTCGCCTTGGAATCGTGCGTCCGGAAATTTCCGAAATGCAGGCTCGTGCGATCTTCCAGGCAGCAGCAGCCGTCTTAAAGGAAGGTGTTAAGGTTAAACCGGAGATCATGGTTCCACTGGTTGGATTTAAGAAAGAGCTCGACCTGCAAGTTGAGATCATTCATCGAGTCGCCAAAGAGGTCATGAAGGAAACCGGCAAGAAATTTGCCTACTCCGTAGGCACGATGATCGAAGTTCCGCGGGGATGCATCACAGCCGATGAAATCGCGGAAACGGCTGAGTTCTTCTCGTTCGGCACCAACGATTTGACACAAACCGCACTTGGAATGAGCCGTGATGACTCAGGTTCGTTTTTGCCGCGCTATCAGGAATTGGAAATCGTCAAAAACAATCCGTTTGCTTCGATCGACGAAACCGGCGTTGGCCAGTTAATGAAGATCGGGGTGGACAAGGGGCGTTCAAAACGAAACGACCTCAAGATTGGTATTTGTGGTGAACATGGCGGCGACCCTTCCTCTGTAGTCTTTTGCCATAACATCGGTCTGAACTATGTCAGTTGCTCGCCGTTCCGTGTGCCAATTGCCCGATTGGCAGCCGCTCAAGCTGCTTTGCGGGCAGCTGCGAAAAAATAGCGCATTGCCGGACTTCAAGTTTGTTTTCTTAGTTGAACTTTGGCGGTTCTGCGCGCTGTGCAATGGAACTTGTTGCACGGTAGAATCGTGGGCATGTTATTCCGTATCTACAGACTGTCTTTATTTCAGGAATCGAATGACTGACAAACGAATATTGGCATTGGAAAATGAAGCGGATGCATTGCGCAGCCAAGGGCGACATGCGGACGCGATTGAAAGCATGAAGGCCGCGCTCGAAATCGATGAAAAATTCATTCGCGCTCATCTCGCGCTGGCAGTGCTTTACATTGCCACGCAACAATATGATCTGGCGTGTAAACACGGTGAGCGAGCTTGCGAACTTGAGCCCGAGGACACGTTCAATTTTGTTGCCCTGAGCGTGACCTATCAGCGGGCGTTTGAGGGTACTCGGGACCCGCAATATATACAAAAGGCGGAATATGCCAAAGCTCGCAGCCATGGTATGTAATTGTATTCATGAAACAACCCCTGAACGGTAATGCGACCCCAATCGACCGTCTCCGTACAGGTGCGATCCTATTGGTTTCGACGGTGGTGGTCGCCACGATTGGCTATCGATTGCTGGGCTACTCATGGACCGAAGCGTTTTGGTTGGTTGTGATTACGATTTCCAGTGTTGGGTACGGTGAACGCAGCAGCGAAGGGTCTGCAGTCATTTGGCTTTCCATCGGAGTCATTTTAGTAGGAATGTCGAGTGCGGCTTACACGTTCGGCGGGTTCATTCAGCTGTTGTTCGTTGGCGAAATCGAGCGTCATTTGGGGGTGCGAAGAGTGAACAAAGAAATTGAACAGTTGCGGGACCATGTCATTGTTTGTGGCTATGGTCGTGTGGGCGAACTTCTGGCAGGGCGTCTGCGGCGAATGAACGTCACCTGTGCGATTATTGATTCCGATCAAGCCCGTGTTGAGTTGGCGCGTTCTCGCCAGTTAATTGCACTAACTGGCGACGCCACCGAGGAGGAAACGTTGAACTCAGCGGGACTTGGACGCGCCAAGACATTGGTGACGTCCTTGCCGTCCGACGCAGAAAACGTTTTTATTACATTGACTGCCCGGCAATCAAATTCGACGGTCAATATTATCGCTCGTGCCGAACACTCTTCGTCAGAAAAGAAACTCCGCCAGGCCGGAGCGAATCGTGTGGTGATGCCCACGGTTGTCGGTGCCAGTCAAATGGCACGATTAGTGACCCGTCCGGCTACTGCGGCGGTTATGGATTTGTTGGGCGAAACGACCTATGAAGAATTGGAACTTGATGAAGTTGTCGTTGAATCAACCAGCCCCTTGTCCGGACATTCTTTAGGCGAATGCCAGTCCTTGTTACAACAGCGACTTATGGTCGTCGCAGTCCATCCGCCAGAGGGCCGACTCATCTTCAACCCAATGCCGACGCAAGTGATTAACGCCAATGATATTCTGGTGGTGATGGGCCATTCCCATGACATTGCAAAACTGAAAACAAAATTACGGCTGTCCGAATCGAGCAATTAGGCTCGGTGGGACGAGCATTAACGATCATCTTCGTCATCGTCGTCCGCAATTCGGTGGGCAGTTTTTTCGTCAATCGTCAGTCGCGAAATTTTCAGACATCGACCTGTCTTGCCGTCTATTTCCAGGATTGCGCCATTGATTCGATTGTCGTTTTTGGCAACCGCAAACGGAATCGGTTTGAACGTCAGCGTGGCCTGCAGAACGTTTTCGATCTGCCGCCCCAGAATACTATCGTGCGGACCGGTCATTCCGACATCACATTGAAATCCTGTGCCACCCGGAAAGATTTGTTCGTCGGCCGTCGGCACGTGCGTGTGTGTGCCTAAAACTCCAGAAACCCGTCCGTCGAGATAACGGCCCATCAAGTATTTGTCGCTGGTCGCCTCTGCATGAAAATCAACGAGACGAATCGGAATATCGTCCGGAATTTCGGCGAGAACGCGATCGGCAGCTCGAAATGGACAATCGACGGGCTTCATGAACACGCGGCCCATTAAAGAAAACACGGCAACCTTCTGCCCATTTTCAGCAGTGAATACGGTCCATGGCCGCCCGGGAGCCTCAGCGGGAAAATTGGCAGGTTTGACCACTCGATCACTTTTTTCCAGAACATCGATGATGTCCTTCTTGCGATAGATATGATCGCCCAAGGTCACACAATCAACTCCCGAAGCGAGCAGTTTGCGATAGATGGAAGGCGTGATTCCGGATCCTCCGTCGGCGTTTTCGCCGTTGGCAACGACCGCGTCGATGGATTGTTGACGCCGTAAGCCAGGAATTGTTTCGGTCACAATGTCGAGGCCGGACTTGCCGACAATGTCGCCAATGAAAAGAAGTCTCAAGTTTAGTTCACTTTCTAGCTCTATTTGGCAACTTCAACGAATCGGGACTCCCGAACCACGGTGACTTTGATTTCGCCTGGATAGGTCAATCTTTCCTCGAACGCGTTAGCGATGTCGCGCGCAATCTTGGCGGCCTTCATGTCGTCCGTATCTCGTGAGCTGACAATCACTCGCAATTCACGACCAGCTTGAATGGCGAACGCCTGTTGCACGCCCTGCATCTCCATAGCGATGGCTTCCAGCTCTTCCATTCGCTTGACGTAACGTTCGAGCGACTCCCGCCTTGCTCCCGGTCGGGAAGCGCTGCAAGCATCGGCAGTGGCGACGACTACGGTATAGGGATAGTCGATCAGGATTTGGTCATGATGGCCGAGCGCTGCATGGACTACAGCGGCGCTCTCATTGTGGCGTTTGAGAATGTCGGCTCCGATGGCGGGATGACCGCCTTCTAGTTCGTGGTCGGCGGCCTTGCCGATGTCATGCAACAAACCGCAGCGACGGGCGAGATCGCCATCCAAGCCAATCATTTCGGCGATCATGCCCGAGAGAAAGGCAACTTCGACGCTGTGTCTCAATACGTTTTGGCTGTAGCTCGTGCGGAAGTGCAACCGACCTAGCAACTCAATGATTCGAGGATTCAGTCCCAACACATTTACTTCTTGTGCAGCTTCCATGCCCTTGCGATTCATGAATTCCTGAATCACGCCGGTAGTTTGTTTCACAATTTCTTCTATCCGGGAGGGGTGGATTCGCCCGTCGTCGATTAATTTCTCCAACGATTGTCGGGCGATTTCACGGCGAACGGGATCAAAAGCGCTGACGATGACCACGCCAGGGGTGTCGTCGATGATCAGATCGACACCAGTTTCCTTCTCGAAGCTGCGAATGTTGCGGCCTTCGCGGCCGATGATGCGGCCCTTCATGTCGTCATTTGGGATGTCGACCGTACTGGTCGTTGTTTCGGCGGTATGGGCTGCAGCAAACCGTTGGGTTGCCATGATCAGGATTTCGCGTGACTTTTCATCACACATTTCCTTGACGCGTTGCTCGTGCTTGAGGATACGTCCGCCGACTTCGTTAGACAAATCGTCTTCCAACAATTTGAGCAAACGCTTCGTCGCTTCCTCTTTCGAGAGCCCCGTGATTGTATGGAGTTGTTGTTGCTGTTTATCAAAGATCTCATCGAGGTCTTTGCTGCGTTGCGCGGCCTGTTCGAGCTTGGCCTTTAGCCGGTTCTGAGTTTGCTGAACGATGGCCTCCTGTTTGCGGAGGTCATCGGCCTGCTGGTCCAGCTGGCTCTTTTGTTTATCCAGAGCAAGGGAACTATTGCGCTGTTCATCGCGGGCATCGTTCCGCATTTTGTCGATTTCAGTTTTGGCCGTGAACTGCAGTTCTTTGGCCTTTAACGCCGATTCCTTGATGTTGTTTTCGGCGTTGCGATGAGCGTCCTCGATAATTGATTTTGCTTTGGTGCGGGCGTCGTTTTTCGTCACGAAGCCGATCAGCCAATAGGCAAAAAAACCAACGACAGCTCCAATAATTCCATAGATCCAATCGGACATGGTCGTGCCTTGACTTGATTAGTAGCCGAGAGGGCTGCTGTTCTAGCATGGCGGCGAATTTTGCGAGCCGACAAACGAATGAAACCGTATTTTTCAGTTTGGAAATTCAACTCGTTCCGCGGCGCGTTTTACCTGCGCCAATTAGAATGGGCACAAGGCCTTTCCGAAACAGGACTCGCATCAATGCCCTCTGGATCGGCAGCGGAGAGTTGGGCCGTCCAAGCAAGCCGTGTTTGCTGAAAGTCGTTACCCTCAGCCGCCGGTCATTGCTCTGACAGGCGCGGACATTTTTGTGCCCACCTGATGCATTACCGAAGGCCGGAAGATGGCGGCGGAATGCAGCAGCCAGGAGAGAGAAAAGACCCCAACGGTCCAGACTCCAACCAATGAAGGCAGCCACGATCCAGCCGATGACGGTCAACAATTCCATGGTCTATGACGCGATGAAAAGGTTTGAAATTCGAAACTGTGTTCAATCATTTATCGGACCCGATTTCATTTCGCAAGCCTGCATGAGTTTGCAGTCGCTCGACCAATTACTTTCTGACCAGTTTTTTCGACAAAGAACCAAAATTCTTCATCGCCGCCGAACCAAACGCTTCGACGTGACGCCATAATATCAGATATGACGGCGACTGAAAACCAGCTAGAAGACCGACTTGAAAAATCGACCGCCGACAGGTTGCTCGCGGAAATCGAACGCGTTTGGCCCTATTCGAGTTGGGGTCTTGGTTCGATTGTTGTAGCCGTTTCTGGCGGAGCGGATAGCGTCGCTCTGTTGGAACTATTGCGTACGGCGATTGGTAAACAGGGGTTAACTAATCGTTTGGTCGTCGCACACGTTAATCATGGATTGCGAGGGCAATCGTCTCGAGATGACGCTGCGTTCGTGGCCCAATTGGCTAAAAACCATGAATTGGAGATTGAGCAAACCGTCGTTTCGCCCGCAACAACCGAAATCAGCGAGGACAAACTGCGGTCCATTCGGGCGGAATTTTTCGCGAAAGTTGCCGCCAAGCACGCGGCACGATACGTGGTCACCGCCCATCACGCAAATGACCAAATTGAGACCTTTTTGTTCCGGTTGTTGCGAGGGACTTCGATTTCTGGCTTGACCGGAATCCCTCTGGCGCGCAAGTTGCGCGACGATGTAACTCTGATTCGTCCCCTGCTTGGTTGTTGGCGTGCCGAACTTCGTCAATACTTGGTCTTCATCGGTCAGTCTTTTCGAGAGGACGCATCCAACGCTTCGCCAGATTACTCCCGGAACCGGATTCGCAATGAACTATTGCCGGTGTTGGAGCAAGGTTTCGGGCCGGCGGTGTCTCGACGTCTGTTGAGTTTTGTCGAGCAGTCGGTTCCTATCGTCGGCTTTTTGCGTTCGCAAGCCCGAGAGGCGTTCGAGACGACTTTGAAGATTCGCTCATCGAGCGAAGTCGAAGTCGCCGTGAAACCTTTCGCCCATTTGCCCGAGGTGCTCCAAAGTCAACTTATCGTCGAGCTTTGGATTGAACAGGGCTGGCCTCGTGGTGATTTATGTCAGCGCGACATCGAACAAATTCGACAATGTCTCCTCGCCGAAAATTCATCCCAGACGCGACATCAGTTTCCGCCATCGATCACCATTCGCGGAGCAGGCGAAACCAAACAAATCGTCCGCTTCCCGTGTACTTAAGCCTGGTTGGCTTGCGTAGCCGCCAAAATTTTTTCGACGTCACGATTAAATTGGCCGCGCGTCATTAATTCTCCTCGACCGATGGAATGCCCCTGAGCCAGCATCTCTTCTTCCACATGCTGGGCATACAGGCATACGATCACCTCAGCCGGGTCGGTCGAATCGAGGAGCGATTTTAGCGAATCGAAATTCAGCCCTGGTGCCTGCAAATCCACCATGATTGCAATCACATCGGCTGGCACCGATTCGTTACTCAGTTTCGCAAGATTGGGGATCGCCCGGTATTCCAAGTTGTTGCGCGTTGCAGCAACCTTGACGGTGGACGACATCATCAGATCAGAAGCAATATGCCAAACTTTTTTCATCTTGCGTTTTTCTAGAGTAAATAGATTAGATCGCACCGGGTCCGCGTTTTTCCGGTTGAAACTCAATGGCCTCGTCCATTGGCAAGATAAAGACCTTGCCATCTCCGTCACTTCCGTAGGCACCACTGCGGGCCACGTTCTTGATAATTTCGATTGCCCGCTCCAGGTAGTCGTCGTTGACCGCGATTTCGAGCGTAATCTTCCGTAGAATGTCAGCGCGATATTCTACGCCGCGGTAAATCGGAACACGTCCCGTGTACCTCGCAAATTCCTGCGAGTCACAAATGGTAATTCGTGGTACGCCAATCGCTTCCAAAGCGCCTTTCACCGCAAGCAATTTTGTCGGCTGAATGACAGCGATGATCATTTTCATGGCGTTTATTTGGTTGGCAAAAACGGGTCTCTGACAGCTTCTAAAAAATGATAGCACAATTGCCCTTGTCTTGTGCAGTTTGGCGTTGGTATCAAGGGTGGCTGAATTGTCCGATGTCAACGTGGTTGAGGAATATTTGATGGTCAAGCAGCAGACTGCACTCTGGATTCTTGGTGTCCTGCTCAGCTGCGGTTTGGAAGTCGACGCTGCCACGGCCCAACAGCTTTTGCCTCGACCAAACACTGCCGCGTCAGTTCCCCAAGAAATCGAATCCGATGAGCCCTGTGCGTTGACGGCCTACGTTTTGTACGAAGCCGACGGTAAAAACGGTTATCTGGTCGTCAAAGCAAAAATCGCTGAGGGTCACCATCTCTATTCGCTGACCCAGCCCGGTGGATCGGCGACCAAGATCGAAGTCGCCAAAAACGAGAGCTTCGAAATTGCCGGTGTATTCCGACCAACGAAAGCCCCTCAAGTCGACGGCGATCCACAATCTCCTGGTCGCCATGAAATTCATGCTGAGGAAGTCGAATTCTATTTGCCGATAAAGTTAACGAAGGGAATGATCCCCAATGAGGTTGTTATTAATGTTCGCGTGAACGGCCAAGTTTGCAGCGATTCGACCTGTGTGCCGATCTCGAATAAGGTACTAACCGCCAAGTATGGCGATGTAATGTCTCTGCAGGACAAAAGGTACCAAGGGCAAAACACGCAATTGCCTTCCAACGAGCCAATTCGATTGAAATAAGCGGCTAACGCGATTTGACCCACTGGTCTGGCATCGATTTTTGACGATCATTTGGCTAGACTTTACCTTTGTTGCGTAGATAATTTTTGAGCGATATTAACAACCGCTTTATCGAAAAACGGAACCACTGGATCAATGATTGCCTATTGTCGTGCCAACAGAATGCGGTTCGCCATTTGGCTCGCACTAATCTTCTGCAGTTGGCAATCGTCCAGTGCATTCGGCCAAGTTGATTTGCCGAATTTTGGCAACGACGTGTTTGCCCAACCCCAAGACGACAATCCAGTTACGCTGTCCGCCGAATTTAAGATCTTCAAGGACACTCGTTTTGGCCTTCTCAGCGTCCGCGCCGACATTGCCGAAAAATGGCATATTTTTTCGGTGACTCAGCCGCCAGGCGGTCCGATCAAGACGGTGATCAAACTGTCCGAGTCCGACCAATTCCGATTAACGGGGGAATTTACTCCAGATGTTGGTCCTCATGTGGTTGAAAAAGATCCGGCCTTTGGCATTCGCGTCGAGGAGCACTTTGGCGAAGTTGTTTTTACAGCTCCGTTTGAAATCAGCGAAGGCGTCGACGTAAAGGGATTGAAGCCAAGCGTCAGTTTCAAGTTCCAAACCTGCAGTGAACGTGGTTGTTTGCCGCCTTCGTCAGAAAAATTGACTGCCGCATTTGCGGGATTCATTGAGAAGCCAAAGGATTTTGTGCCGCCCAAGGCTGCAGTTGGAGTTCCAGTCGAGTCATCTGTGATTACGAACCCTGGGGATGAAGGAACTCAGCCACAAGTGATTGAATCCGTTTCGGACTCACCGGAACAAATTGCCGCGATGGCAAAGTTGTATGACCCGAATTCAAAGATCATGTACAAAACCTTGCGGGAATCGTCGGGCACAACGACCTTTTGGCCTGCGCTATTGGGGATTTTTGTTGGCGGGATTTTGCTAAATCTAATGCCCTGTGTTTTCCCAGTTTTGGGGCTCAAGGTACTGGGATTTGTCGAGCTAGGCGGTAGTGACTCGCGACGAGTTGCCATGCACGGTTTGGCATTCACGCTGGGAATTGTCTTTTCAATGTGGTTATTGGCAGGCACTATTTTGGCGTTCAAGTTTTCTCTGGGGCAGGACGTAAATTGGGGCCAACAAATGGGTAACCCCTATTTTGTCGGTGCAATAGTGATTTTGATGTTTGTCTTGGGACTCAATCTAGCGGGCGTTTTCGAGTTCGGTTTGTTCATGACCCGACTCGGTAGCGCGGGGAAAAAACAGAAGGGTTATACCGGCTCTTTCTTTAGCGGCGTGTTGACCACCTTTGTCGCAACTCCTTGCTCCGGACCGTTCCTTGGTGCTGCGATGAGCTTCACGCTGTCGCAAGATGCCCTCGTCGCGATGTTGCTCTTTACGGTTTTCGCTTTGGGAATTGCGATGCCCTATCTGGTAATGTCGTTTTTCCCAAGCCTGATTCAGGCGCTCCCTCGCCCGGGTGCTTGGATGGAAACCTTTAAACAACTGATGGCGTTCGCGTTGTTTGCAACGGCAGCGTTTTTCCTAAAGACATTCGCGAAACAAACTGGAATTGATGGAGTGTCTTGGATGATCATGGGCCTCTGCGTGATCGCGTTGGCTGTCTACCTGCACGGACATTTCGGGTTGCCACACTTGTCAAATACAAAACGTTATTTTTGGGGCACCTTGGTACCGCTTGCGATCGGGGGAGTCGGAATTTGGATGTATCTCGATTCGGCGTCTTATCGCGCTCCGGAAGGTGGTGCGGATCAAATCGCAGGGTTGACTTGGGAGAAATGGTATCCCGGCAAAGTCGAACAGCGGGTATCTGATAAAAAAATCGTGTGGGTGGACTACACGGCAGATTGGTGCCTTACCTGCAGGTTAAACGAGAAGCGTGTCTTCCCGGACAAACAGGTGCTGGAACGATTGCGCGAACTGGGGGTTTGCTTGATTATGGTCGACATGACGACCGTTACTGAGGAAATGACCAAAGATTTGAGTCGTGCCGATCGAAAAATCATCCCAGTTAATCTGATTTACCCGGCAGATTACCCGGCAAGACCGGCGATCTTGTTGGAAGAGCTGATTTCACCGCAAGACGCACTCGATGCACTGAATCGTGTGAAGTGAACTTGGTTAATGAGTTCTCCCTCTTCTATCGGCTTGAAATCGTCTTTCGCAGCGGTTGTAATAGGGGAATCAACACAGATCAATCCGGCCAGCGCTGTCGCTGATTCAGAAATGTATCGATGGGAAATGCAATTGAGTTAACCGGCGTTACCAAACGATTTGGTAAACAAATTGCCGTCAATCAGCTAAATCTTGAGGTTCCTCAAGGTTCTATTTACGGGTTCATCGGTCCGAATGGCAGCGGGAAGACCACGACTCTGCGGATGATCTTGCGAATCTTCAAACCAGATGAAGGCCAAGTCGTCGTTTTGGGAAAGGCCAAAGGCAATGTCGCCGATGACCGACTCGGGTATCTCCCGGAGGAACGCGGGCTTTACAAACGAATGCGAGTTCGTGAGGTCCTTCGCTACTATTCGCGACTCAAGGGTTTCTTCAATTGCAACGCAGAAATCAATACTTGGCTGGAACGTTTGGGTGCCAAGGAATGGGCCAACAAACGAATTGACGCGCTCTCCAAAGGCATGGCGCAAAAAGTCCAGTTCATTGCCGCGGTGGTTGCCAAGCCGCAACTGGTCATCCTGGATGAGCCCTTTAGCGGTCTCGATCCGGTCAATATGGAAGCTTTGAAATCCGCGATCTTATCATTGAAGAACAACGGCACCACGATCATTTTCTCGACCCACGATATGAGCATGGCCGAGAAAATGTGCGATACCATTTTCATGATCTTCCAAGGCCATAAAGTCCTTGATGGAACTTTGGAATCCATTCAGTCGCAATATCCTGCGGACCGCGTGCAAGTCATGCTCGGAGACTATGACGCCGTTCCCGAATTGAAGGGCGTATCCGAATCTTCTCGAGTCGGAAACGGTTGGGAATTCCGTCTCGAGCGTCCCGACGACCCAAACTTCTATCTGAGGCAGTTGCTTGAAAAACATAAAGTTCAAAGTTTTCAAATCATTCGGCCGTCATTGCATGACATCTTCATTCGCATTGCTGGTCCCGAAGCCGACTCAGTTGCAATCGCCAGCGACCTATCGAAGGAAAACGCATGACGAAAATCCTCACGATCATGGTTCGCGAATACAAGGCGATGGTCGGCACCAAGGCCTTCCTGTTGTCAATTTTGATGGTTCCAGTTCTGATGTTTGGCAGCATCGCTGCGATGGCGTTCTTGCCGCGTTTAGGTGAGTTGAAGGAGCGTCGAATTGTCGTCTACGAGGGCTCCAACAATCTGGGGTTATTCGGAAAGTTGCAAAAGGAAGCGGAACTGCGCAACCGGCGTGTTCGCGACGCGGAAGCGACGCCAGGCCAGAAGCCGTCCGCAATGAACCGGCAGTCTTCTGGTGAATTGTTTTTGCTCGAAAAGGGAAGCGATTCTCTAGACGACGCTCGCAAAGTCCAGATGTCGGACGAAATTCGCAAGGGAGAACTGTATGCCTTTGTCGAATTGCCACCGGATTTGGTCGATGAAAGAGGCCGCCCACCTGCCCGATTTTTTGCTCAGGACGCCAGTATTTCTGAGGCCCGCGGTTGGCTGACGCAGATTCTCTCTTCAATCGTGCGCAACGAAAGACTCAGCAAATCATTCGATAGCTCGGAGATCGAGGCCATTGCGAGGGCCGAGGCCCCTGTTGCGATAACTGCAATGGGGCTCTTTGACAAGACTGCTGCTGGAGAAGTGAAAGCGGCCGAAGAGAAAAGTGAAATCGTTGACCTCTTGCTGCCACTCGCCTTTATGATGCTCATGTTTATGGTCATCTTTATGGCGGCGCAACCATTGCTGGAAACGGTCTTAGAGGAAAAATCACAAAGGATTGCGGAGGTTCTGCTGGGCAGCGTCAGTCCGACACAGTTGATGGTCGGAAAGCTATTGGGGACCGTCAGCGGGTCGTTGACCATCTTTTTGTTTTATATGGTCGGATCGTACTTTGTCGCATCGCAACGGGGATGGACGGACCTGATTCCACTGCAATTGTTGCCTTGGTTTCTGGTATTCCAGGTATTAAGTGTTTTGTTTTACGCCGCGATTTTCATGGCCATTGGGGCCAGTGTTTCACAACTGAAGGAGGCTCAGTCGTTGCTATTGCCGGTTTGGATGGTGATGATGTTGCCGATGTTCGTCTGGCTGCTGATCATTCGTGATCCGTTGGGGCCACTCGCCAGGGGCATGTCCTTTTTCCCTCCGGCCACAGGCACAACGATGATCCTGAGGTTGGCCACCAATCAAACCATCCCAGTTTGGGAATTGATAACCGCGCTGGTACTCTTGTTACTGTCGACTGCCGTGATCATTGTGGTGGCGGGGCGGATTTTCCGCGTTGGGATCTTGTGGCAAGGGAAAATGCCAAAGCTCGGTGAGTTGGTTCGCTGGGCGCTCATGGGGTAAACGAAAGCAAAGCGTTGACGCATGTCCGAACAACCAAAAATCTTGACGCGTCTTGATATCGCCAAAAATTGGTTGCCGCGCTATACCGGCATGCCCATCGATCAATTTGGCGATTACATTCTTCTGACGAATTTCCATGACTATGTTACGGGTTTTGCCAACAAGTTCGATTGCGAGGTTCACGGTCTGGGGCGGCCGATGCAAGCGGCAACAAATTCGCACGGACTATCCATCATAAATTTCGGCATCGGTTCCGCGAACGCGGCGACCATCATGGATTTGTTGTCGGCACGCAATCCGAAAGGCGTGCTCTTCCTCGGCAAATGCGGCGGACTAAAGAAAACGACCGAAATCGGGCACTTCATTTTGCCGATCGCCGCAATTCGAGGGGAAGGCACCAGTCTCGATTATTTTCCACCCGAAGTTCCTGCATTGCCGAGCTTCAAATTGCATAAGTTCGTGTCAGATCGATTGGTTGAACGGAATTTGGAATATCGAACCGGTGTCATCTACACTACCAACCGGCGGCTGTGGGAGCACGACGAGAAGTTTCGCGAACGGCTGATCAAAATGACTTGTATTGGCATCGATATGGAAACGGCAACAATCTTCATCGTGGGGCACTACAACACGATTTCACGGGGAGCCTTGTTGCTCGTTTCAGACGTGCCCATTACGCCAGACGGCGTAAAGACCGATGTTTCGGATCGATTCGTAACAAGTACCTGGGCTGAGACGCATCTGGAAATTGGCATCGACGCCATGACGGAGATTGAAACTCGTGGTGAGCCGATTCGCCACTTCCGCTACTAAGCCATCGTTTGATCCAGTGCTTTATTGAAATGGGCTCGTCCAAGCCCCGGAATGACGCGGAAAGGTACCGTTTTTTGGCCAAGGACGTCGCCTTTTTGCCACTCGAGTATCGCTAGCAGTTACGACCGATAATTCCGATACCGGAGTTTCTGGAAAATGGAGGGGGAGGGGATTTGGCAAAAGTAAGTCGTTCGCGGTCGCCCTAGATTTTACTGAGCCCATTGTTTGTGCCGAAGAAAGCGATTACTACGTCCCGTTTCCGCTCTCTCGGCTTCAACAGTTTTCCATGGCTCAAATGCGAAATGCCGATTCGAGGGGGAGCCTAGTCATGATCAGCGCTGTTAGAGTTTGCATGGCCTTTATTGGCTTGATTGCTTATGCGGTTCCAGGATTGGCCGCGTTGCAGAACTTCGGTGCTCAATCGGTTGGCCCAGCAACTCGCGCATTCACAGGCGATACACGAAATAGCGATTCCGCTGAAGCCCGCAGCATGTCGCCGCCGCATTGGGGCGAAGAGCCAACGTATTGGAAAAACAACACGCAGGTCACATCGAACAACCCGTTGGCGCCTCGTACCGCTCCCAAAATTGCACCAGCACCAACATCAAACCTACAAGGCTTTTTCTCGCCCGCTTCGACTGGAAAATCAATCCAAAAGAAGCCGTCGAACTCGCTCTACCAACACATCATCGACCCGGCGTTTCTTAACTCGTTTCCACCAGCTAGTGCCGCCGATCAGGAACAAGCACCAGGCAGCATTCGTCCCCAGTTTCATCGCCCGCAGTCATTGGAGGAACGAGGGTTTCGCGAGTACGGTCCGATGAATCGAGGCGTTCCGATAAACAACGGCCAGTCGTTTGATTTTGATGACAAGAAAAAACAATATCCGCCGATGAGCGAAATCCTGAGAACCGGCCGGTTTTTCGGTATGGCAGAAACATGGTTGATGCGTCCCAGTTTTAACAACAATGCAGTGCTCACCACGCAGTCGGCGGCTTTTGCCGAGTCCTTTCAGGCAGACCATGCGTTTCGCACAGCGCCCAAATTTCGTGCCGGCTTTGAATCCAAGTATGGGCCAGGCGCCGAGTTTCAATACTTTCAATTCGACCATAACTCACGGCCAATCGAGTTTGTAAGTAATGGAGCCCTTTCGGGAACGAGTAGCGTTGAGGTGATTGGACTTAACCAACCGGTTTCGATTTCAGCAGCTTCGCCAGGCCAGCGCTTGTCCGTCGAGCAGGCGATTGAAGTGCATTCGTTTCAATTCACGGTGTTCAAAGAAATGAAATTGCCCATTTCTCGCGTGAACGGGATGCTCGGTTTTCGCAATGTCACCATCGCACAAGAGTTGCGCGCCGACCTCTTTGACAGCGGCGGAAACGCCCTTGAATTCTTGACCAACAACACGAAGTTCGGCGGGACTGGTCCACATTTCGGTTTAGAATATTACCGCCCGGTGGGTCACACGAAACTGGAAATGTTTGGTTCGGCTTCTGGATCGTTGCTGTTGGGCAATCGCAGCCAGTTTGTCAACGACTCGAATACGTTCATCACTCGCCGCAACAATGCGGATGAAATGGTTTCGATTTTCGAGATAATGACCGGAGTGCAATACAAATACGAGTATGCCGAAAATCGGAGCTACTACGCTCGCGTAGCCTTTTCCAACCAAACTTGGCTGAACGCTGGCACTCCAAACGCTCCGCTTGGCGACCTCGGTTTCCGTGGACTAGGTTTTTCGGTTGGCTTCAACCGCTAGACTCCCTTCGCCACGAATCGCCAATCGCATGAAATCCAAAAAATAGATTTTGAAGAGCGCCTATGCGGCCAGTCATCGCTCCAAGCACCATTTGGCGATTCCATTAAGTTCGTTTTTCGTCAATGAATTTGCGAACCACTTGCATCGTTGCCGTAGCCATGGCCGCGTCGTTGCGGTGGCTAAGCACAAACGTCCGCCCAGCACTGGCGAGGGCCATTCGTAGGTCGGGATCGCGGAGCAACCGTTTCAGCTGGCCCAGCAATTGACTAGGTTGGTGAGGATCGTACAGAAGTCCACCGCCAGTTGCCGTAACGATTTCCTCCAACGCTCCGCGTTTCGGTAAGACGACAGGGGTACCCGCAGCAATCGCCTCGAGTGCAAATAGTCCCTTAGGCTCAAAATGTTCGACCGGCACACAAAAGACGTCTGTCTGTTGCAGAAAACTCAGCTTTTGTTGACGATCCACAACGCCCAAATATTCACATTGCCCTGCCAAGCCAGCTTGTTCCAGCTTTTTCCATTGAGAGGCAGCAAAGGGCTGGCATTCTGGACTCAACCAGCCGGCAACCTGCAGGCGGACATCGAAAAACTCGGGGTCTTGTTTGAGCGTGATAAAAGCGTCAATCAAATGCTGCAAGCCTTTTTCTGGGGCGAGCCGCGCGAGGTACCCGATCCTTCGCGGTCGCGATTCGATTGCCGTTTTTTCCGCCGACAAGTTAACGAAGTCTTTGGTGTCGATTCCTAACGGAGTGACTTCAATGCGCTCTGGTGACAGTTGAAAATAATCCGCCATGTAATCGCGAAATGCCAGACTATGAACGATAAAGCCGTCGACAAACTCGTTGTTTTTTCGAATTTGCGCCAGACAAAGCTGCCTGTCGCGCTCGGGTAGCGCGTTGAGAAAAACATCATCGCCTTGCAACGTAACGACCACCGGGATTTTTGATCGACGTTTCAATTCCGACACAAAACCTGCAGTCAACAAGTTCGAAACGATAATGACATCGGGCTTGATTGTAGTCACCAACCAGTCAACGACACGGCGCACTTCCTTACGCTGATTTCCTTGATCTCCTTGCAACATCGATAACGCGAGCGAGCCCAAAACGGCAGCGTTGGTTTCGATCGCTCGCGACGTTACTCGGCGAATCAATTTTGGATTGTCAAGAAACGAATCGAGCCACTTCGGCAGTATGCGAAACAAGGGAATCTTCTGCTGCAGGTAGACATTGATCCCACCAAAGAAAACTTGGTCGATGCTGATATCATCCTCATCCGTACGAATCGGCGTGTAGAAAGGAACGAGCAGCACGTTCCAGCCTTGTCGAATAATGGCTTTAGCCAGCGCATTATCATGTAGACAACTGCCACAATACATGCCGCCGGCACCAGCCGTCAGGTAAACGAGTTTTGTGCGCATGGACCGGGGCCTGTCAAATTATGACGCGAGCCTTGCTCCTAAAGAGGATTGGCAAGCTTGGACGACCGCGTCGCAAACCGATTCCACTTGAGGGCCGCTTAACGTGTTTTCTTTGCTGCGCAACTGCAGGGAAAGCAGAATTCGTTTCTTTCCCGCGCCATCGCGTTTTTCATCGCGGAAGGTTTCGCGAAATTGAATGGATTCAAGCAACGGACCAGCGTGCGCTCGCACCGTCTTTTCCAGATCCACCCAAGGCGTCGATTCGGCGAGAATGAAGTTGAAGTCTCGTTTGACGGCCGGGAATTCGCTGATAGCTTGATGGCGTCGTACATCAACCACAACGGTTGCCAGAAACGACAAATCGACTTCCACGACGGTTGTGTTTTGCCGTAGCCCAAACGTCTTTTTGCTGGCAGCGGAAATTTGCCCGAGATGTCCAACCATTGTCCCACCGGAGTAGATCGTCGCCGAACGACTGATGTCAAAAATCTCTATTTTCGATGCCGCGAATTGTAGTTCAATTTCCGGACTCAGTTCGCGCAACAAGGATTCCACGAGGCCTTTCATCGCGGCGAAATCGCGACCGCTCACTAGTCCCAGCATCAACGGTTCTTGCGGGAGGCCGTCAGCCTTCGGCAGATAAACATGAGCAATCTCATACAAATCGATATCTGAATTGGAGCGGTATTCGTTAATTCGCTTGGCTTCAAGCAAACTCGAGATCAAGGTTCGGCGCAAACAATTGACGGCACCCACATTTTGCGATCCCTTCTCCAGCACGCCCAACATCGGTTGATGACTGATGAGAGGTTCATTTTCAGTCCACGGCGAACAGGCTTTTGACCATAGCTCCGGCAGCAGGCTAGGGCACATGGCCTCGTCGAATCCGGCCGCGCTCAACACCCGCCGAACTTTGTCGATCATTCGTGATTGTGATGACTTGTGCGACGGAGTCATCGCCACCGTTAGATTGTCCGGGACTTTGTCGTATCCGTAGAGCCGACCGATTTCCTCGATCAGGTCGATTTCGCGGGTCAAGTCTTTTCGCCAAGACGGACATAGAACACGCAACTCATTCGGGGATTCCTCTTGAATCTGAACGCCGAGGCCGATGAGTGTCTTGCGGACGAAAGTAGTCGGAATAGAGATCCCCAAGATGCGCTCGATCTGTTGGTGTCGAAGCATAAGGGGCCTGCGTTCGGGCTTTGAAAAATCGACATCGATGGATCCCTTGGCGACTTCACCGCCGGCGATTTCAGCGATCAATTGGGCGCATCGGCGACTGGCCCAATCGAGGGCTTCGACGTCCGTATTGCGTTCGAATCGAAAGGACGAGTCGCTATGCAAATTTAGCTTTCGCGCAGTCGCGCGGACGGAACCGGGCGCGAACCAGGCGGCTTCGATCAAGACGTCGCGCGTGGAGTCGCTAATTTCCGTTTCCGTTCCACCCATAACGCCGCCAATCGCGATGGGCTTTGACGCGTCAGCAATCACACACATTCCTGAAGTCAGCCCGTATTCGTTGTGGTCAATCGCCGCAATTTTCTCATCCGCTTTGGGCTGGCGAACGATAATTTTTCCGCCGGCCAGTTTTCCAAAGTCGAATGCATGCAGCGGTTGTCCGCATTCCATCATTACGTAATTCGAAATGTCGACCACATTGTTGACAGGAGTTATTCCAATGGTCTGCAGTCGTCGCGCCAGCCATTCTGGGCTGGGACCAACCTTGACACCGCGCACGAGCCTGGCCGTGTAACGTCGACAAAGGTCGGGACACTCAATACTGACACTGCAAACCTTCGCGATTGCTTCGTTACTTTCAGTGAGCTTCACTTCAGGAATCTGCAAAGGGCAATCCGCCAGAATCGAGATTTCCCTGGCGACGCCTAAGTGCCCCAAGCAGTCCGAGCGATTACTGGTGACCTCCAAGTCGATACAAAAATCCTGCTCGATGGCGGTCGTCGATTCGTGATTGAGACCCGACATCGTGAGCCGGTTCGTAACCTCTTCCAGCGAACACGCAGGAGTTGCGTACTGTTTTAGCCATTCCCAGGAAACGTCCATCTGTTTACTACCTGTCCAAAAGGATTTCAAAACGGTTTGCGGAGACTGAAGGTCAAAACTGGCGCAAGAAACGCACGTCGTTAGTATACATGTCGCGGATGTCGGTGATTCCATGTCGAATCATGCACAGACGCTCAACGCCCAGGCCAAACGCGAATCCCGTGTAGACCTCTGGATCGTAGCCCACCGCCCGAAAGACATTTGGATCGACGATGCCAGCACCACCAAATTCTGTCCACCGCCCATTCCAAAAATAATCAGCTTCGACGCTCGGTTCTGTGAACGGAAAGAACGAAGGGCGAATTCGAACCGATACCGACTTGCCCAGGTAATTCGTGGCAAATAATTGCAGCACTGTTTTGAGCGTCGCCAAGTTCACGTTGCGATCAACCATCAGGCCTTCCATCTGGTGAAACATCGGATAGTGCGTCGGGTCGGCAGTATCCGGACGATAAACACGTCCCAGTGAGATCACTCGAATCGGAGGTTGCGTCGTCTCCATGATGCGAATTTGCACCGTGCTGGTTTGGCTGCGGAGCAACGCCGTATGTCCCTCGCGCTTGGAAGCCAGGGACAAGTAAAAATTTTCGAGGGGGTCGCGGGCTGGGTGATCATCGGGAATATTCAGGGCCCCGAAGTTGTGGTGCTCGTCCTCAACCTCTGTCCCACGTGCCGGCGTGAAACCCAGCCGGCCCATGATGTCGGTGAGTTCCTCAATCGTCTGAGTGATTGGATGCAAACGGCCGATGCGCAATGGATTTCCGGGAACGGTTCGGTCGAAGGCCGGATCGACCTCGCCGCGGATCGACTCGACCGACATTCGTTCTTTGGCAGCTTCGAAAGCTGCTTGAATTGCATCCTTGACGCGATTCAGATTTTGTCCAGCGACTGGTTTTTCTTGGGCCGAGATTTGTCCCAGTTGTTTTTGAATGGCCTTTAATTGCCCGCTCTTCGCGCCCAGAAATTCAACGCGAGCCTCCTCCAACGCGTCCAGTGTTGCCGCCGCCCCGAACGCTTTTTCCGCGTTGGTCAGCAATCGATTGAGGTCGCCCAGGAATACGTCGATGGATAAAAGGTTTCCGGAACTCATTTTGTGATCCTGATGGGATGGTTGCTTTTGGCGCTCAAGTTTAACGAATTAGGGTGCTTCACAAATCCCGTTGATTATTTCGGACAAAAAAAAAGCCCGACTCAAAACTGGTCGGGCTGTCGTTTGCGGTTGTCAATGATTGTTACTTGGGTAACGCAGCCTTCACGGTTTTTACGATCTGTTCAAAACCCGATGGGTCGGCGATCGCGATTTCTGAAAGCGACTTTCGATCGAGTTCGATTTTAGCCTTGCCTAGTCCGTAGATAAATTGGCTGTAGGAGATTTCGTGGAGCCGGCACGCGGCGTTGAGTCGGGTGATCCACAGGGCGCGGAACGAACGACGTTTGACGCGGCGGTCGCGGAACGCAAAAGCGTCTGCGCGGACCAATGTTTCCTTGACCGTTCGTAGCAGTTTTCGCCGACCGCCGACGTAGCCTTTAGCCCGTTCAAACAGACGACGCTTTGCTTTGGTGCGTGCAGCACCTTTAACTTTACGCATGATTTTCTTTCACGATGAATGTTCATTGGCCCCGGCGCGTTTGTCCGGTGTTTGTTTGCCAATCGAATCAAAGGAGCATGAACTCCTGGATCGAGGAAAATTACAGGCTGTATTTGCCCAAGGCACGACGGATTTTCGGCGACATGCACTCTGCGACAACGGAATTGCCTCGCAGTTTGCGTTTTCGCTTGGAACTTACCCGAACGTTTCGATGGCTGGTTCCGCAAGGACGATGCTTCGCCTTGCCATTCGCAGACAGCCGAATACGTTTTTTGACTCCTTTATGAGTCTTCATTTTTGCCGACATTTTTTTCCTCAATTTCTTTCGATCGCCGTAAGACGAACTGCGAATTGTAGGGATTTTTGAATTGTTTGTTAAGGGGCTTCGGGCGTCGAAAAGTCAATTCGCTTGCATTGGACACTTGGCAATTGTGACGCACCCTTCATGGCCTGTTCCAACGCAAGACTAGTTATCCCGTGCCGCTGGAAGCTCGTGTGACCATCCTGCAGCTCCCAATCAATTCACCACGAGACAAAGGTTGACGTGTCCTGAAAAATGGTGGCGTCAGCGAGAAGTGTCACATTTTTCATTCTTTCAGGCCGCTGCCAAATCTTTTCAAGGCATCCTGTTCCTCTTGGCGAAGGTACATTTCTTGAATTTCGGTGAAATCGGCCGGCCAAATGTGGAAATCTCCCTGCAGGAAGCCAGAAATGTTCCATTTGCCGACAATTCCTGTTTCGCCAAATTGACCTTCGTATTGAACTCGGTGTTTTCCGAGGTATTGCTTGACCCATCGGCAAATTGCGGTTTCTGTGTCGCTATTCCCTTGGATTTGCCAGGGGCCGACATAATCCGTACCCTCGCCGTAAATGATGGCATGTTTGAATTCCATGCTTAAATGCATCCAGCCCTTATGTGGCTGGTGCTTTTCAAGGAAAAAACCCGTCCATAATCCGCTAGGCGGATCGCCTGCCATTTCACGCATTGTCAATCGAAAGGTCCTAAAAAACGAAAAAAAATGAAACGAAGCGGCGAAATTATTGGACCACGATTCGGCCAATCAACCCATTTTCTGAAAAAATTGCTGGGCAACAGACGATTTTCGTGTACTCTTGATGTATCGGGAACAAGAAATAGGACGTCGAAGCATTTTTTTTCTAGGTCTTGTCTTTCCCGGAACAGACGTTTATCATTCATCCTCAGTCGGCGGAGTCGTCCGCCAATTGAGAAATCATCTATTGGGAGGCTTTGAGTATGTTGCGCCAAGTTCTGGCTGTCTTAGCACTGTGCTGTTTCGTTTGCACTATTTCTGCATGTAGTGGCGGTACTCCAGCCCTTGAGAAAAAGGAAGTCAAAAACAAGCCAGGAACAAACCCAAAGTCGGGTGAAACCACGAAAGACAACACAGCAACTTCGATTGCTGAGTAAGTCAAGTTCCAGATTAGTCTGGCCAAGATCGATTTCGGCCCGATGGCAAATAGCAATTTGCTGATTGTTTTTTTGTTTTGATTTATTCGATTAATTTGCGGTATTAGCGAGACTTCTTCTCGCTTGCTTAATAGTTTATTTTTTTCTTTTTTGGAGTCTGCGTATGACAAATTCTCGTCGAAAGGGTTTTACCCTGATCGAACTGTTGGTGGTAATTGCCATCATCGGTATCTTGGTTGGCATGTTGTTGCCAGCCGTTCAATTGGTTCGCGAGGCTGCTCGCCGAACTGACTGTGCGAATCGCCTTCGCCAAGTGCTGATTGCGAAGCACAACTATCATGACGCTTATCGTCGTTTGCCCCCAGGAGCGTTGGGACCGAAGGGTCAAGCTGCTTGGACGAACTACATTTCGGCGACCAGCCCAGATTACTACGGCCATCACCAAAACACATCGTCTTTGGGTTTGTGCCTTCCGTTCATGGATCTGAATGTGATCTACGAACAATGGGAACCGTTCTTCTATGACTTTTACAAGACGTTCTACACCTACACTTCACCAGCCGGCCTTGGATCACCAGGCGCTGGTGGCGTTCCTAAGGTTTACAACGACTACTTTGATCCCAACTGGTTGGGTTACTGGGACGTGATGTACTACGAGCCAGCGGCTTTGGTATGTCCTTCGGACACCGTGAATGAAACCTACACACAATGCACGTTTGCCTTGTGCCCAGTTAACATCGCCGGTGGTCCTGGTTTGACCGAAGACTCGATGGGAACGGTATCTTGGATTTGGCCAGGTGCCAACCCTGTGAGCGGTTTGGATGAGATGGGTCGCACGAACTACGGTGCTTGCGGTGGTGCATGTGCCGGTGGTCGTAACCGTCCTAACTTGGAAATGCAAGCGTACATTGGTACAGGTGGTTCACGTGAGAAACGCAATTTGGACAACATCCCAGACGGTACGATGAATACCGTTCTCGACGGCGAGCAATTGGGCGACATCCAAAACGACGTGACAACAGGTACTGCAGTACGTTGGCGCACCCACAGCTACATGGGTGGCGGTATCATGCGTGGTCGCGGCTATGTACCTTGGAAGCGAGTTCCAGCTTTGGCAACAACTCCAACCAAGAAGTACCCAGGCGGTAACGACCCACGTTCTTCGATCCTTGGTGGCGTGAAGATGTCACCATGGGTAGGCTTCGGTTCGGCTCACCCAACAGGCGTGAACTTCACGTTCTCTGATGGCCAAACCCGCTTGGTACCAAAGACAGCAGCTTGGGAAACCTTGTATGCGATCTTCGGCGAAAACGACGGTTCGGTTGACCTGAAGCTCGACTTCTAGTCCTTCGACCTGTTTAGACAAAAACGACGAGAACCCGCTTGGAAACAGGCGGGTTCTTTTTTTTGGAAAAATAAAAAAAGACACTTGAAGGAACTTTCTGCCTCGCTAAGATAAATTTTAGAGAAACAAACAGCACGTTACGGTGTTGCTAGTGGATTGGATTCATACATAACAGTGGGATTTCTCAAAACCTTTCGTGTTTTGAATAGATTTTGGTTACTTTTTTCTTTTTTTTCTTTTTTGGAGTCTGCGTATGACAAATTCTCGTCGAAAGGGTTTTACCCTGATCGAACTGTTGGTGGTAATTGCCATCATCGGTATCTTGGTTGGCAT
>WBZS01000430.1_pt1 | contig 56434 bp, 27 predicted proteins | sample 5204201 | NCBI WGS metagenome assembly WBZS01 (sample SAMN12344357, study PRJNA552823) | activated sludge metagenome | biome: Activated sludge suspended growth; feature: Nitrification reactor; material: Wastewater; isolation source: activated sludge from nitrification reactor of wastewater...
CGTCACCGCAGGAGGGCGCCGCCACGGCCACACCGCCCGCACCTGCTCCCGAGCCCGCACCACCCGCGAGCCGGCGCCAGCGCCATGTGATGTACGTTGACGACGACGAGGCGCTGGTGTTTCTGGTGCGGCGCCTGCTGCGCCGCCGGGGCTTGGTCGCGGCGCCGGCAGGTCCGGGCGTCGAAGTGCTGAAGGGGCAGGCGACACTTGAGAACATCGTTGACGGGTTGGCCGATATCGGGCTCGAAACGGCCCCGCCACTCGACGTTCTGCTGGCTGACACGAGGAATCTCCTGCGCGAAAAGTGGGACTGGGCGCTGCCTGACCGGCTGCTGCGCAAGGCATATGGCAGCCTGCACCTGGACCTCGACGAGGCCTTGCAGTGGATTCGTACGCTGCCGGGCCCCGGCCGGCTGGGGACTTGAGGCTGGTCGTTCACCGCGCAGTGTTGGTTGACGTGGATGCGGGTTGACCGGCGTCGGCTTGCCGGAGCGGCCTGACGGCGAGCGCGTGCCGTCGCGAATCTGCGCGGCGCGCCGCGCCTGCACCGCAGCGGGCGCACGCTCGGCACAATCGCGCCCATCTGAATGCCTTGTGGCCCGCCCGTGTCCGCCCCGCCGCTTGCCGTCGTCCACCTGTTCACCGACATCGAAGGCAGTACCCGGCTGTGGGAGCAGCAGCGCGGGGTGATGACCGCGGCCTCGGCGGCGCACTTTGAGCTGTCGCGGCAGGTGGTGCAGGCGCAGCGTGGGCGCTGGGTCAAGCCGCGCGGCGATGGCATCCACGCGGTGTTCGCCGACCCGCTGGACGCGGTGCTGGCGATGCTGGCGCTGCAGCGCGCGCTGGTCGACCCCGGGGCCACCGCCGGTTTGGCGCTGAAGCTGCGCTGTGGCGCCCACATCGGCGCCGACGAGGCGCGCGACAACGACTTCTACGGTCCCGACGTCAACCGCGCGGCGCGCATTGCCGACGCCGGCCACGGTGGCCAGATGCTGCTGTCGCAGGCGGTGGCCGACGCGGTCGCCACCCGCCTGCCGGCTGGCGTTGCGCTGCGCGCGCTGGGCGCGGTGCGGCTGCGTGACCTGGCGCGGCCCGAACCCATCCACCAGGTGCTGGCGCCGCCGCTGCGCCAGGACTTTCCGCCGCTGCGCTCGCTGGAGGCGACGCCGAACAACCTGCCGCTGCAGATCAGCCGCTTCATCGGCCGCGAGGCCGAGTTGGCCGCGCTGCGCGCGCTGGTCGAGCACAACCGGCTGGTGACGCTGTTTGGCACCGGCGGCATCGGCAAGAGCCGGCTGTCGCTGCAGCTCGGCGCCGAGCTGCTCGACGGCTTTGCCGATGGCGTGTGGATGGTCGAGCTGGCGCCGCTGGCCGACGCCGCCCAGGTGCCGCTGGCGCTGGCCGGCGTGCTCGGCATCAAGGAGTCGGCCACGCAAAGCCTGGACCAGGCACTGGCCGAGCACCTGCGCGAGCGCAGCTTGCTGCTGATCCTGGACAACTGCGAACACGTGTTACACGCCGCCGCAACCTTGGCCAAGCGGCTGCTGCAGGCCGCGCCGCGGCTGCGCGTGCTGGCCAGCAGCCGCGAGCCGCTGCATGTGGGCGGCGAGGCGGTCTTCCCGGTGCCTTCGCTGTCGGCGCCACCCCTGGTCGACGGCGACGCGCCCACCGCATCGGCGCTGATGGCGCACGCGGCGGTGCGCCTGTTTGTCGACCGCGCCCGCGGCGCACAGCCGGCGTTCGCGGTCGATGATGTCAATGCCGCGGCGGTGGCCGACATCTGCTGCCGGCTCGACGGCATTCCGCTGGCCATCGAGCTGGCGGCGGCGCGGCTGCGCGCGCTGTCGGTGCAGGCCCTGGCCGAGCGGCTGGTCGACAGCTTCAAGCTGGTGTCGACGCAGGACGCCACCGTCGCGCCGCGCCAGCGCACGCTGCACCTGCTGATCGACTGGAGCCACGCACTGTTGTCGACCGACGAGCAGCGGCTGTTTCGCCGCCTGGCCGTCTTTGCCGGCGGTTTCACGCTGGAAGCGGCCGAGGCCGTGTGCAGCGACGGGCTGGTGCGCGACGACATCGTCGATCTGCTGACGCAGCTGGTCGACAAGTCGCTGGTGCTGGCCGAAGCCGACGGCAGCCGCTACCGCATGCTTGAACCGGTGCGGCTGTATGCCACCGAGCGCCTGGCCGACGCCGCCGAGCAGCCGACGCGGCGCGCCCACCTGCTGTACTTTCTGACGCTGGCCGAAGCCGCGCAGGCCCAGGCCGTCGGCCCCGACCAGGGCGCCTGGCTGACGCGTCTGGACCGCGAGCGCGCCAACCTGCTGGCCGCGCACGCCTACAGCCTGCACGCCGACGACGGTGCCGAAAGCTGTCTGCGCCTGAGCCTGGCGCTGCGCCGCTACTGGTTCCACCTTGGGTTGTGGACGCAGCGCCTGGCGCTGGTGACCGCGGCGCTGCAGCGCAGCGGCCTGCCCGACGACTTGCGCGCCACCGGGCTGTTCGACGCCGGGCAGATGTGCTGCTGGCTGGGCCGCTATGACGACGCACTGCGCCTGCTCAACGAGTGCCTGGGTTACCAGCGCGCGCACGGCGACCAGTTGCGCGTGGCGATTGCGCTGCAGCCGCTGGGCATGGCGGCGATCGGCCTGGGCGACCGCGCGCTCGGTCGCCGCTGCTGCCAGGAGGCGGTCGACATCCTGCGTGATCTGGGCAACCCCTTCCAGCTCGCCGCGGCGCTGACCGCGATGGCCCAGTTGGAACGCATGGATGGCGCCTTGGAACGCTCAGAGTCGCTGTGCCTCGAGGTGCTGACGATCAGCCGTGAACACGCGTTGACCGAGATCATCGGCGTCGCGCAGGTCAACCTGTCGATGCTGGCCATCGCCCAGCGGCGTGGCGCCGAGGTGCCACCGCGCCTGACCGAGGCGATTGACATTGCGGTCACCCTGCACTCCAAGCCGGCGCTGGCCAGCGCGCTTGATGTCGCCACCGCGCTGGCGGCCGCCGGCGCGGACTGGCCGCGCACGGCCTGGACCGCCGGTGCCGCGCAGGCTTTGATGCGGCAGACCCAGGTGCAGCGCGACGCCGCCGACCACGCCTTTCTGCAGCCCTGGCTGGAACGCGCGCAGGCCGCGCTGCCGGCGCCGCTTTGGCAGCGTGCCGAGGCCAGCGGCGCCGGCGCGGCGTTCGAGTCGGTGGTTGCCGACGTCCGGGCCTGGCTGCAGACGCTGGCCTGAGGCCGCGACCGGCACCGAAGGCTCTACATGTCGTTGACGACGAACGGATCCCAGGTGTAGCTGCGCTGCCCGTCGGTGACGGTGATGTCGTAGCTGTATGCGCCCTTGCGCGTATGCCGGTTGATGCAGGAAAACTCGCGCGCCGAGATCCACTTGCAGCCGGTGATCTCATCGCCCGCGCGCGGCTCGAAGACGATGCCGCGCTCGGTGAAGCTGTACTTGCTGCCGGCGGGCAGTTGCCAGGTAATCGTCACCTCACCCTTGCCGGGCGGGAAGTAGGCGATCAGCGGGTCAACGCTGATGCGGTTGTCGACCAGCGAGACCTGGGGTCGGGCGGGGTCGCCGGCGACCAGGCTGGCGCGGTGGTGGCCGGGATGGCGGTCGTGCAAGGCGGCGCAGCCGCTCAGGATGACGGTCAGCGATGCGGCAGTAGTCAGGCGCAGGATGGCAGACAAGGGCAATCTCCTCTAACGGTCGCAACCGGCGACCGGCGCGACCGACTGTACGTGCCGGCGCAGCGGCGCTGCATCGGCGATTGGGGGGAAGCACGGGCACCCGCGGCGTTACTTACCACCGCCGGTGCCCGGCGCTTACAGCTTGGCCGCGCGGCGCGGCAGCAGCACGGTGTAGTCGAAATCCAGCACCACCGCCGGGTGCATCTTGCCCTGGGCATCGGCATACGGGTGGTCGGCGCAGGCGCAGTCCTTGGCGGCGACGGTGCGCAGGCGCAGCGCGCCCAGGTCGTCGCGGCCGGGCAGCGGCTGGCGGTCGAGCACCTCGGTCCAGGCGTAGACCGTATCGCCGGCAAAGCACGGCGCGACGTGTCGGCCGCCGTTGATGGCGACCACGCGCACGGCGTTGGCCAGGCCGTTGAACGACAGCGCGCGCGCGATGCTGATGATGTGGCCGCCGTAGACGATGCGGCGGCCAAAGCGGCCGGCTTTTTCAACGTGCTGGTTGAAGTGCACCCGCGCGGTGTTCTGGTACAGCCGCGCCGCGGCGGCGTGCTCGAACTCCTCGATCGTCGTGCCGTCGACATGGTCGATCTTCTCGCCCACCGCGTAGTCGTCCCAGGCGTGCGCGCTGCCGGCCAGCGCGTAGTCGTAGCCGGCCACGCGCAGGTCGGCGGGCACCACCAGCTCGGCCACAGCCACCGCCGCCGGCAGCTCGGGCACCACCGTGGGCGGTGCCGCGCTGGCCGGGTCGCGCTTGCGCACCATCACCCAGCGGCAGTAGTCGATGACCACCTCGCCGCGCTGGTTGCGGCACACCGAATTGACGTAGACCACGCCGGTCGTGCCGTCGCGGTTGGCCTTCAGCCCGATGACCTTTGACACCGTGGCCAACGTGTCGCCGGTGTAGACCGGCACGCCGAAGCGCCCGGCGGCGTAGCCCAGGTTGGCCACCGCGTTCAGCGAGACATCGGGCACCGTCTTGCCAAAGGCCAGGTGGAAGACGAGCAAGTCGTCCACTGGCGCGCGCGGCAGGCCGAGCGCGCGGGCAAATTCGGCCGACGACTGCAGCGCAAAGCGTGGGCCGTACAAGGCCTGGTAGACCGCGGCGTCGCCGTCGGTCACCGTGCGCGGCGTGGCGTGGGTGATGGTTTCGCCGAGGCTGAAGTCCTCGAAGAAGCGGCCGGGGTCGGTTTTGCTGGCCATCATCGGCGTTGCTCCGAGTGGGCTCACAGCCCGTAGACCGCGGCCAGCTCGGGGTCGCGCCTGGCAACCAGCCGGGCCAGGTCGACGATCACCTTGGCCTGCTTCCAGGTGGCGTCGTCCTGCATCTTGCCGTCCAGCAGCACCGCCCCGCTGCCGTCGGGCATGGCGTCGAGGATGCGCTTGGCGAACAACACCTCCTTGGCCTCGGGGCTGAAGACGCGCTTGGCGATGGCGATCTGTCCCGGGTGCAGCGACCAGGCGCCGGCGCAGCCCATCAGGAAGGCGTTGCGGAACTGCGACTCGCAGGCCGCGTCGTCGTCGAAGTCGCCAAACGGGCCGTAGAAGGCGCGAATGCCGGCCGACGCCGCGGCGTCGACCATGCGCGCCATGGTGTAGTGCCACAAGTCCTGCTGCGAGAAGGCGCGCTCGCTCTTGCCCGGCACGGCGTCGGCCAGCACGCCGTAGAACGGGTGGCCGCCGCCGACGCGGGTGGTCTTCATGCCGCGCGAGGCGGCCAAGTCGGCCGGGCCCAGCGACAGCCCGTGCATGCGCGGGCTGGCGCAGGCGATGGCCTCGACATTGGTCACGCCCTGCGCGGTTTCCAGCAGCGCGTGGATCAGGATCGGCTTTTTGAGCTGGTGCCGCGCTTCAAGCTGGGCCAGCAACTGGTCGACGTAGTGGATGTCCCAGGGCCCTTCGACCTTGGGCACCATCACCACGTCGAGCTTGTCGCCGACACCGCCGACGATTTCAATGATGTCGTCGAGCACCCAGGGGCTGTTCAGCGCGTTGACGCGGGTCCAGATGCCGGTGTCGCCCAGGTCGGCGTTGCGCACCACCTCGATGAAGCCGCGCCGCGCGGCCTCTTTGCTTTCGATTGGAATCGCGTCTTCGAGGTTGCCGCACAGCACGTCGGCCTTGCGCGCCAGCTCGGGCAGCTTGCCGCGGATTTTTTCGACGTGCGGCGGGAAGAAATGGATCATGCGCTCGGCGCGCACCGGCAATTGGCGCAGCGGCTCGGGCGCGCCTATGGCCAGCGGGCGGTAGAAGTTGGCGGGCAGTTTCATGGCTTTGCTCCAGTCGGGTCAGGGGGTGGGCCGCGTCGGGGCGCGCGGCCGGTGGAAATCAGCCGGTGGCCGTGCGCGGAGGGCGCGGCGGCGGCGCGGGTGCTGCCACGCGCTGCGCCGCCGGGCGCGGCAATCCTCAAATCACGCGTTGGTTGCGCAGGTCGGCGATCGCCGCGTCGTCCATGCCAAGCAACTCTTTGAGCACCTCGTCGGTGTGCTCGCCGAGCTTGGGGCCCAGCGACTTGATGCGCCCCGGCGTCGCCGACAGCCGCGGCACGACGTTGGAAACGACCACCGTCTCGCCTATCGATGGCTCGTCGATCGCGACCAGGTTGCGCCGTGAGTGGAATTGCCGGTTGCCGAAGATGTCGGCAATGTTGTTCAGCGGGCCGACCGGCGCGTGTGCCTCGTGGCAGCGTCGCAGCAGCTCGTCGCGGTTGAGTGAGCCACACCAGTCGCGCACGATCTCATTGACCTCGTCGCGCGCCGCGATGCGCGTCTTTTGCTCACCGTAGATCACGCTGGAGGCCAGCTCCTCGCGGCCCATGGCCTCGGCCAGCCGGGCGAACATCTTGTCGGTGGTGCAGGCCACCGCCACCCACTGGCCGTCGTGGGTGGGAAAGTGGCCATAGGGGCAGGCGATCTCGATGTGCGGGCCCTTGCGCTCGCGCACCGTGCCGTTCATCGCATAGGCCGGCACCAGCTCTTCGCTGCAGCGGAAGATCGACTCATACAGGCCAAGGTCGATGTACTGGCCGCGGCCGGTTTCGTCGCGGTGGCGCAGCGCCATCAGCACGCCGACGCAGCCGTACAGGCCAGACATGTAGTCGGCCAGCGTGGTCGACCCCGGCGTCACCGGCGTGCCGCGCGGCATGCCGCACAGGTAGGCCAGCCCGCCCACAGCATGGGCAATGCGGGCGAAGCCGGGGCGGTCCTTGTAGGGCCCGTCCTGGCCGTAGCCGCTGATGCGCAGCATCACCAGCTTCGGGTTGATCTCGCGCAGCACCTCCCAGCCTATGCCCCATTTTTCAAGCGTGCCGGGGCGGAAGTTCTCGCACAGCACGTCGGCGGTGGCGATCAACTCCTTGAACAGCTTGATGCCGGGCGCGTGGTGCAGGTCGATGGTCACCGAGCGCTTGTTGCGCGCCTCGGACAGCCAGGTCAGCGTGTCCTTGCGTTTGGTGGGTGTGCCGAACTTGCGGCAGGTGTCGCCGCCCAGCGGGTGCTCGACCTTGATCACGTCGGCGCCGAACTCGCCCATCAGCGTGGCGCAAAACGGCGCGGCGATCACCGTGGCGACGTCGATCACGCGAATGCCGGCAAGCGGCAGATTCTCTTCTGCGGTCATGGCAGTGGTCTCCGGCCGATTTCAGACGATGCGCCGACGGCGCAACTCGGCGATCTCGTCGGCGTGCAGGTTGAGCAGGCCGTTCAGGACCTCGAAGGTCGAGTCGCCCAGCGCCGGGCCGAGGTGGGTGATGCGGCCGGGGGTTTCAGACAGCCGCGGCAGCACGCCGGGCACGGTGACCGGGCCGATGCCGTCGACCTCGACCTGGGTCAGGTTGCCGCGTGCCTTGAACTGCTCGTCCTCGAAGATGTCGTGCACGCTGTTGAGCTTGCCCACCGGCACCTCGCCGTCGATGCAGCGCTGCATCACCTCATCGCGGCTCAGCGACGCGGTCCAGTCGTTGACGATGGCGTTGACCTGGTCGCGCGCGGCCAGCCGCTTGGCCTGCTCGCCAAACATCGTTGATGAGGCCATTTCGGGCCGGCCGATGACCTCGGTGAAGCGCTCGAACATCTTTTGCGTGGTGCAGGCGATGGCCACCCACTTGCCGTCCTTGCAGCGGAAGTGGCCGTGCGGCACGGCGACGAAGCTGCCCGAGCCCTCGCGCTGGCGCACCTTGCCGAAGAGACCATAGGCCGCCGGCAGTTCGTCGAGGATGCGGAACACCGCCTCGTAGATGCCGACGTCGATGACCTGACCTTCGCCGGTCTTTTGCTTGTGGCGCAGCGCCAGCAGGATGCCGATGGCGCCAAAGATGCTTGAGACGTAGTCGCCCAGTGGCGAGGTGCCCGGTGTGACCGGTGATTCACCCGGAAACCCGGCCAGGTAGGACAGCCCGCCAAAAGCGTGCGCGATGTGCGAGAAGCCCGAGCGGTCACGGTACGGCCCGGTCTGGCCGTAGCCGGTGACGCGCAGCATCACCAGCCCCGGGTTGGCCTCCTGCAGCACCGGCCACGACAGGCCCCAGCCTTCCATCGTGCCGGGGCGGAAGTTCTCGATCAGCACGTCGGACTTCTTGACCAGTTGCAAGAACAGGTCGACACCGCGTTGGCGCCTTAAATCCAGCGTTACCGACTTGCGGTTGCGCGCCTCGGACAACCAGCCCAGCGTCGCGTCATGGCGCTTGGTGGCGGTGCCGAAGTGGCGCATCGGGTCGCCGGCAATCGGGTATTCGACCTTCAGCACCTCGGCGCCAAATTCGGACAGGATGGACGCGGCATACGGGCCGGCCAAGAAGGTGCCGACGTCGATGATGCGTATGCCCGACATCGGCAACCGCTCGGGCGGCGGCGCGGGGTCGGCTTCGTCGCTGTAAGCTGTGTTCATCGCAAGCCTTCTCCTCGGGGGTGCGTCCGCCGGCTGGGCCTGGGGCCACAGGAGGAGGATCGCGTTATCGTCGTTTTTCGCCGCGGCCGCATCATCGGCGGCCGCAGATTACAACCAGGAGTCACAGCGATGAGAATACTTGAGGGACTTCGCATCGTCGAGTCGGTGGCCTTCGTCGCAGCGCCGCTGTCGGGCATGACGCTGGCCCAGCTTGGCGCCGACGTCATCCGTTGCGACCCGCTGCAAGGCGGTATCGATGCCCACCGCTGGCCACTCACCGCCAGCGGTCGCAGCCTGTACTGGGTCGGCCTGAACAAGGGCAAGCGCTCGCTGGCGGTCGACACCCGTAACCCCGAAGGTCAGGAGCTGGTGGCGGCGCTGGCGACCCAGCCCGGCGCGGGCAACGGCATTTTTTGCACCAACTTGCCGGCCACCGGCTGGATGGCCTACGAACGGCTGCGCGCGCGCCGCGACGACCTGATCATGCTCAACGTGCTGGGCAATGCCGACGGCACTTCGGCAGTCGACTACACGGTCAACTGCGCCACCGGCTTTCCGTTCGCCACCGGCCCCGACCATGGCGCGACCGCTGTCAACCCGGTCAACCACGTGTTGCCGGCATGGGACGCGGTGACCGGCATCATGGCCGCGCTGGGCATTCTGGCCGCCGAACGCGAGCGCCGCCTGACCGGCCGCGGCCAGTTGGTCAAGCTGCCGCTGGCCGACGTGGCGATGGCGATGGTCGGCAACCTGGGCTGGCTGGCCAAGGCCGAGGTCAACGACGAAGACCATTTCGCCGGCGGCAACTACCTCTACGGCGCCTATGGCAGCGAGTTCCTGACCCGCGACGCGCGCTACGTCTACATCGTCGGCATCACCAAGCGGATGTGGGACGAACTGGGCCGCACCACCGGTCTGGCCGAGAAGTTCAAGCAGCTTGAGGCGGTGTTCGAGGTCGACCTGTCGCGCGAGGGCGACCGCTACCGCATCCGCAGCGCGATCACCGCCTTGCTGCAGCCGTGGTTTGCCGCGCGCACGCTGGCCGAGGTCGACGCCGCATTTGCCGGCAGCGGCGTGTGCTGGGGCCCGTACCGCACCTTCCAGCAACTGCTGCGCGAGGACGCCCGCTGCTCGGAGGCCAACCCGATGTTCAAGCGCATCGAGCAACCCGGCATCGGCAGCTACCTGGTGCCGGGTTCGCCGCTGCAGTTCTCGGCGCATGCGCGCGAGCAACCCAGGCGTGCGCCGCAACTGGGCGAGCACACCGACGAAGTGCTGGCCGACGTGCTCGGCCTGAGCGCGGCGCAAATCGGCGCGCTGCGCGACAAGCGTGTCGTCGGCGGGCCGATCGAGCTGCCGCTGCGGCCACCGCGGCCCTAGGGCCGAAAGTCCGCGCCGGACGCGGCCTCTCGCGCGGTCTTGGCCGGCGCGCGGCGTGGTTCAGCGCAGCGTCGCGGTGGCGTCCATCGTCAGGCCGCCGTCGCGGTCCTGGCTCCACAGCCGCACCGTCTTGCCATCGGGCTGGGTCTGCCCATTGACCGTAAACGGCGCCAGGTCGAAGGTCGGCCGCACCGCCTTGAAGCGGAATTCGACGACTTCGGCCGCCGGTGCCTCACGGCGCAGCAGGTCCAGCAGCAAGGTGGCGATCAGCGGGCCGTGCACCACCAACCCGGGATAGCCTTCAACCTCGGTGGCGTAGGGGCGGTCGTAGTGGATGCGGTGGCCGTTGAAGGTCAGCGCGCTGTAGCGAAACAGCAGCACCGGGTCGGGGCTGATCTGGCGCTGCCAGGTGGCGCCGGTGGGCGCCGGCTGCGGCGGCGGTTCGACATCGGTGGGCCGCTTGGCCTCGCGGTAGACCAGGTCCTGCATCTCGACGATCGCCGGCTCTGGCGCACCGTTGCAGCGCAGTTCGTGCCGCACCTGGACGAACACCAGCCGGCCGCTGCGGCCGGACTTGACGTTGACGCCGGCAATCGTCGAGCTGCGCGCCACCCGATCGCCGACCCGCAGCGGCGCGCGGAATTCAAGCTGGCTGCCGGCCCACATGCGCCGCGGCAGCGGCACGGGCGGCAAGAAGCCACCGCGCTGCGGGTGGCCGTCGATCGACAGCTCGCTGTGCCGGCGGGCCGGCAGGAAGTACAGCCAGTGCCACAGCGGCGGCAGCGCGTCGCCGGTGTTGACCGCCGCCGGCGCGTGGTCAAAGGTCGCCGCCAGCGCGGCCACCGGTGTGGCGCCCAGGGTGTCGTGCAGCGTTTCGCTGCGGCCCACCCATTGCTTGAGGGAATCGAAGTCGTGCTCTTCGGCCATGTGGTGCGCTTCCTTCCGGCTTGTCGATGTCCATGTCTGCGGTCGACGCGCGCGGTGGTGCCGCGGCGCGCGCCGCGCTGTGCGACAGGATTGTTGTCCAGGCCCGGCTGGGGTTACCTCGGCACGATGAAGGTCGTTTTCTCGCGCAGCACCGGCTCGGCTTCGCCGGGCCGCGACAGCGCCAGCGTGATCGGGTGCGGGCCCGGCGCCAGCCCGGACAGTGCCGCTTGCGGCAGCAGCACGCGCACCGTGGCCGCGTGCACCTCGTTGGGCTGCAGCTTGACCGCCGACTCGCCGTCGATGGTCAGCCCCGGCAGGCCTTCGGCGCGCACCTGCCATTGGGCGTTGGACTCGCTGCGGTTCATCAGTTGCACGCGGTACAGGTTTTCGATGTCGCCCGATTCGACCTGTCGCGCCAGCACGCCGCGGTCGCGGATGATGTTCATCGCCACCGGCGCGCGCTGCGTCAGGCCGACCGCCACCGCGCTTAAAGCGGCCAGCAGCAGCGCGGCGTAGACCATCACCCGCGGCCGGCGCATGCGGGCGAAAAGCTGGGTGCGCTCGTCACCGCGCGCCAGGCTGTTGGCGGTGGCGTAGCGGATCAGGCCGCTCGGGTAGCGCATCTTGCCCATCACGTCGTCGCAGACGTCAATGCACGCGGCGCAACCAATGCACTCGTTTTGCAGGCCATTGCGGATGTCGATGCCGGTCGGGCAGACCTGCACGCACATCTTGCAATCTATGCACGAGCCCAGCCCGAGCTTGCTCGGCTCGGCCTTGCGCGAGCGCGCGCCGCGCGGCTCGCCGCGCCGCGTGTCGTAGGCAATCACCAGCGAGTCGGCGTCGATCAGCGTGCTCTGGAAGCGCGCATACGGGCACATGTACTTGCAGATTTGCTCGCGCATCCAGCCGGCATTGCCGTAGGTGGCCAGCGCGTAAAACAGCACCCAGAACACCTCCCACGGCCCCAGGCTGGCGGCCAGTGCGTGGCCCAGCAGCGGCCTGATCGGCGTGAACCAGCCAACGAAGGTAAAGCCGGTCAGCAGCGCCAGCAGCCCCCAGCCCAGGTGCTTGCCGCCCTTGCGCAGCAGCTTCTCGGCGCCCCAGGGCGCCTTGTCCAGCCGCATGCGGGCGACGCGGTCGCCCTCGGTGCGGCGCTCTATCCACAAAAACATCTCGGTGTACACCGTCTGCGGGCAGGCGTAGCCGCACCACAGCCGGCCGGCGACCGCCGTGACCGCGAACAGCGTCAGCGCCGCAATCACCAACAGCGCGGCAAGAAAAATCAAGTCCTGCGGCTGCAGCACCAGCCCGAACAAGTAAAAGCGCTGCGCCTCCAGGTCGAACAGTACCGCCTGGCGGCCGTTCCACCGCAGCCACGGCACGCCGTAGAACACCGCCTGGGTGATGCCAACCATGGTCCAGCGCCAGCGCGCGAACACGCCGCTGACCGAGCGCGGGTAAATCTTGGCCTGCTTCTGGTACAGCGAGACCATCAGCGCCTGGTCGTCGGCATCGGCCGCCGCCGCGCCAGCCGCCGCGGGGCCGGCAGCGCCGGCGTTGACGATGGGGATCATGGGGTCACTTTCACAATCGACGCGCGCGCCGGCGTCGCGGCGCTGGCGGTCGGCAGTACGTCCTGCAGGGTCCAGCGGTCAAGTTCGGCCATGAAGCCGGCCAGCGCCTGGCCGAAGGCGGTCGCCAGCCGGCAGCGGCCGGACAGACGGCACTGCGCGCCGCCGGCAAAGCACTCAACCAGCGCGAAGCTGCCCTCGACTTCGCGCACGACATCGCCGAGCCGGATGGCCGACGCCGGCCGCGCCAGCGCAATGCCGCCGCCTTTGCCGCGCAGCGTGTCGAGGTAGCCGGCCAGCGCCAACTGCTGGGTGATCTTCATCAGGTGCGCCTTGGGCACGCCGTGGTGCTGGGCCACCTCGGCAATCGTGCAGCGGCGCTGCGGCGGCTGCGCGGCGACGTGCATCAGCAGCCGCAGCGCATAGTCGGTCATCGCGGTCAACTTCATCGGTCGGCCCGTGCGTCGGCGCGGGCAGGCACCGATTTTGGCTTGGTCAACTGCACCGGCTGCAGCGGGCGCTCGTCGGGCCGCTCGCGAATCAGCCAGGGCACAAAGCGCCACAGGTACAGCGCAAACGCCGCCGCCCACAGCAGTGCCGCCGCTTGCAGCAGTGCCGGCGCGGCCGACGACCATTGCAGCGCCGCTAGCCGCACCGCGGTGGCGGCGATCAGCAGCCCATACGAGGTGACCATGCTGCGGTCAAGTTGCAGCGGCCGGCCCAGGTGGCCGAGCGCGGTGCGCGTGACCATGCCGATGATCAGCAGCGAGAAGCCGGCCATCGCGATGACGTGCACATGCCAGGCCGGCCGTGCCAGCGCGCCCAGCCCCTGCGCCGCGGCCACCAGCAGGCCCAGCCCGAGCCCGGCGTAGCCCAGGTACAGGATCCACAGAATCGGCCGCTGGCGCACCGCCAGCGGCTGCCAGGTGGCCAACTGCCACAGCGCCAGCGCGCCGGCCGCCGCCAGCGCGGCGGCCTGCAGCGCGGTCCAGCCGGCCACGCCGGCCAGCAGCGCAACCACCACCGCGCCAAGCTGCCACAGGCCCGAGGTGGTGTGCATCGGAATTTGCAGCCCGGCGACCGCGCGCATCGCAAAAAACGGCGTCACGCGGCGCGCCACCAGCAGCGCCACCGCGGCCATCACCACCAGGCCGGCCTGCACCCAATGCAGTGCGGCGGCGCCGTCACCGCGCCAGACCGCATGCAAAAACAATGCGTCGGCCGCGCCCAGCGCCACCAGCAGCAGCGGCACGCCAGCATTGCGCCGGTTGCGGGTTGCGATGACCGCGCGCGCCAACGCCGCGGCCGCGACCAAAAACACCGCCACGTCGGCCAGCGCGGCAGCGACGAACACCGCGCCGTGGCCCAGCCACAGCCCGAAGCGCGCCGCCAGCCACAGTGCCAACGTGGCCGCGAGCAGCCGGCCGGCCATCGGGTTGACACCGGTCCAGTTGGCGCCGGCGGTCATCAAAAAACCGACCGCAATGGTGGCGACAAAGCCCCACAGCATTTCGTGCGCGTGCCACAGCAAGCCGCCCAGCGTGCCGACCAGCCAGCCGGGCGCGAACACCCAGACCAGCACCGCCCACGCCGCCCACAGCGCGCCGGCGGGATAAAACGGCCGAAAGCCCAGGCTCATGAAGGCCCGCCATGACAGCGGTGGCAGCGCTCGGGCGGCGGGTTCCTCGATTTGCATCAACATGGTCGTCGTCAAAACATTCATCAGAAATGAATCTTATGGCGAGCCGGCGCCGCCCGCTGCAATGCCACCACTGGGCGTGGCAATAACGCAGGCCGTTGGCGCAGCCGCGTCCCCCACCTTCGGTCAGGCAGGCTGCCGCAGGGGCGCCTCTAACATCGACCGGTGTTCGTATTGATTGGAGTTGGGCAATGAAAGCTTTGGGCGCCGAGTTTCTCGGCACGTTCTGGCTGGTGTTGGGCGGTTGCGGCAGCGCGGTGCTGGCGGCGGCGTTTCCAAACGTCGGCATTGGCCTGCACGGCGTGTCGCTGGCCTTTGGTCTGACGGTGTTGACGATGGCCTTTGCCATCGGCCACATCTCGGGCTGCCACCTGAACCCGGCGGTGTCGGTCGGCCTGGTGGTTGGCGGCCGTTTTCCGGCGGCCAAGCTGCCCGGCTACATCGTCGCGCAGGTGCTTGGCGCAGTGGCCGCCGGCGCGGTGCTGTACGTGATCGCCAGCGGCGCCGCCGGCTTTGACGTCAGCAAGGGCTTTGCGTCGAATGGCTTCGGCGAGCACTCGCCGGGCGGCTATTCAATGCTGGCCGCGCTGGTGTGCGAGGTGGTGATGACCGCGTTCTTCCTGCTCATCATCATGGGCGCGACCGACAAGCGCGCGCCGGCCGGCTTTGCGCCCATCGCCATCGGCCTGGGGCTGACGCTGATCCACCTGATCAGCATTCCGGTCACCAACACCTCGGTCAACCCGGCGCGTTCTACCGGCGTCGCGGTGTTTGTCGGCGGTTGGGCGGTGGCGCAGTTGTGGCTGTTCTGGGTCGCTCCGATCATTGGCGCGGCGGTTGGCGCGATCGCCTACCGGTCGATCGCAGAGGATTGAAGGCCGCGCTGACGCAACCCGCGACCGCGGCCGCCGGTGCGCAGTGGATTGACACCCACAGCCACCTGGACGCCGCCGAATTCGACCCCGACCGCGACCAGGTGCTGCACAGCGCCCGCGCGGCCGGGGTCGCGCTGTTGGTGCTGCCGGCGGTGGCGGCACGACATTTCGAGCGCGTGCGCGCGCTGGCCCATGCGCATGGCCTGGCCTACGCGCTGGGCATCCACCCGCTGTACACGCCTGCCGCGACGGATGCCGATCTGGCGCAGTTGCAGCAGGCGCTCAAGCGCTGGCGCGACGACCCGCGGCTGGTCGCGGTCGGCGAAATCGGGCTGGACTTCTTCGTGCCTGGCCTGGACGTAGCTCGACAGCAGCGCTTCTACAACGCCCAGTTGGCGCTGGCGCGCGACGCCGGCTTGCCGGTGATCCTGCACGTCAGGCGCTCGGCCGACGCGCTGCTGGCCGGGCTGCGCCGCTGCCGCGTGGCCGGCGGCATTGCCCACGCCTTCAATGGCAGCCGGCAGCAGGCCGATGCCTTTGTCGAGCTGGGTTTTGCGCTCGGCTTCGGCGGCGCGATGACGTTCGAGCGCGCGCTGCAGATCCGCCGCCTGGCGGCGCAGCTTCCCGAGCACAGCCTGGTGCTGGAAACCGACGCACCAGACATCCCGCCGCAGTGGCTGTACCGCAGTGCCGAAGAGCGCGCCGCCGGGCTGACCGCGCGCAACACGCCAGCCGAACTGCCGCGGATTGCCGAAACACTGGCCGCGCTGCGCGGCTGGAGCTTGCCGCAAACCGCGGCGCAAACCACCGCCAACGCGCTACGCGTACTGCCCCGGTTGCGTGCGCAATGAACGATGAATCGTCCCGCTGGCGCGGGACATGAACAGTGAACCATCGATCGCAGTGTGCGACGAATTCATCGTTCATCGTTCATCGTTCATCGTTCATCGTTCATCGTTCATCGTTCATCGTTCATCGTTCATCGTTCATCCCAGCGCGCGGCCGCCCGTCAAGCAGGTACCAGCGACCCCCTAAATGCGGGGGGCCAGCGAACCCTGATGCGCAATATGCGAAGTTCCTACGCTTTTGTGCGTTAGGCTTGCCTGGAACTTCACCGGGTCCTTCGCCATGCCGCAACTCAATTCCGTCTTCCGTTGCCTGGCCCTCGCGGGGGCCCTGTTCAGTACAGGCGCCTGGGCGCAGTCGGTGAGCCTGTTGGCGCACAACGGCGCTGCCACGCCCGGCGGCGTGGCCGTGGTGGACGTCGATTTCAACTTCAGCGGTCCCTACAGCCTGCTTTCGCTGTACCTGCAGTTCGACTACGACACCAGCCTGGTCTGGGAGCAGGCGTCGAGCGCGGTTACCTGGGGTGGCAACACAGCCGCACTTGACTCGACGCTGCTCGGGCTGAAAGCCGGCGGCGCAACCATTGACCTGACGACACCGAGTGCCGGCCAGTTCATCATCAGCGGCCTGTTCGGGCTCGCCCCACCGTCCTTGGCCGGTACCGCGACGCTGCACGCCGCATTCAGGCTGCCGCAGAACGCGGCCATAGGCAGTGTGTGGGGGCTGGCGATCTACAGCCGGGTGAGCGACGACGTTTCTGGCGTCGAAGTTGAGCTGGGCATGCCGGCCTCGGTCACCGCCGTGCCCGAGCCGGCTGGCGGTTGGCTGATGGCCGCTGGTCTGGCGGGTTTGGCCGTGCTGGCCCGCCGCCGCGCGGCGGCTTGCTGAGCATCCGGCCCGACAGCCCGTGCCGTCGGGCCGCCGGAAGAGCGGCAAGAGCGCCGCACCGGCATCACAAGGACGACGTTGGACAAGGGGGGGCCACCCACCGGGCGGCCCGGACAGTGACTCACCTGCCGCACCCGCGGACAGGATTGGCATAGGTCATTCGGCGCCATCGGGGGTTTGCCATGCACGGTTCGCAACGCAGCATTTCGGGAAAGACACGGGCCCTTATTAATCGCGCACTGGTCGGACTGCGGGCACCTGGCGGGCACACCGCCCGCACCGAACCGGCGCCCACCCAGCGCGCCACCGCTGGGCGCATGCATTTCGAGGCGCTGGAGCCGCGGCTGCTGATGTCGGCCGATGTGCTGCCGCTGCCGGTTCCTGCCGCGGTACCGCTAGCCGGCGACAGGCTGCTGGTGAACCAGACCGAGTCCGCGCAGGACACATTGGGCGCGCTGCAAACCGCGCTGGTCCAGGGCGGCAGCTTGGGCGGCAGCTCCGCCTGGCTGGGCAGTCTCGACACGGACAACTTCAGCAGCCCGCTGACGGCGCTGGCGCCCAACGGCAGTTTTGTGCATGCCGGCGGCGTCAGCGGCAGCATAGACACCGAGTTCGGAGTCGACGAGTTGTCCCTGGACGTGAGGGGCGGACAACGGGTGTCGCTGCGCCTGACCAACCCGGACGCCGGGCTGCAGGGCCGGCTGCAGGCGTGGCAGGTCGACGCTGGCGGCAACCAGACGCTGCTCGGCACGGTCGAAGCCGGGCAGGCCGGTGACGCGCTGAGCCTGCAAGTCACTTCGGCATTCACCGGCAAGTTGCACGTCAGCGTGGCCAGTCTGGCGGGCACCGGGGCCTACGCGGTCGAGTTGTTTCTCGGCGCGGCACTGGAGACCACCGACAGCACCGGCAGCGGCGATGCGATCGTGCTCGGCGACCTGGCCTCGGCATTGCCTGGCGGCGGCGGCAGCCGCGCATCGGTCATTGGCAGTTTGAGCCTGGGCAGCAGCAACACGCCGATCTTCGTTGACCGCTTTGACAGCATAGAACTGGACGAATCGCATTGGTCAATCAGCACCTACGGCAACGCCACCTGGGGCTGGTATTCCACCGGGGTCGAGCCGGGCTATATGCTCTACAGCGTCAGCAATGGCACCGACGTCGACCAAAGCCTGACCAGCGCCGTGCTGCGCGTGGATTTGCCGACCAGTGACACCGACGGGCTGCAGTTGCAGTTCGACCAGGAAGGGTCGGACCTGTCCCACGAGGCCTTCTCGGGCAACGCCTTCCATGGCGACGAGTACGCCGATGGCATTGCCATCAGCGTCGACAACACCCTTTGGGTTCCGGTGTCAGACGCGATGTCTGGCATCTACGCCGGCCTGGAGCACCACCGGCTCGACCTGGGTGCGGCGCTCGCCGACTGGGGTTTGCAAGCCGACGGCTCGCTGTACATCAAGTTCCTGCACGCCAACACGCGAAAGCAGATGGGGACCGATGAATCCGGCAATCCGGCCTACAGCGTCGGTAACCGCCGCTGGGACAACGTCGTCGTCGACCAGCAGAACGCGACGCGTTGGCAATCGCCGGTGTCGGTACACGACAGCGGGCAGGTTCTGGCGTTCGGCAACCTGAACGCGCTGATCGACGGTGTCACGCCAGCAACCAGCGCTCCATACAGCATCGTCGACGGTGTGCTGTTGGACCAGCAATACGACATCGGCATCGACTTCGACCTTGGGGCCGAGCAGCGGGTGATCGATTTGTCGCTGTCGCTCGGCGCGGCCAATGCCTACCTGGTCCAGTCGTCGCTGGACGGCCAGAACTGGTCCGACTTGCTCAATATCGGCCTGGCCGTAACGGTTGACGAGTACGGAATGCAGCCGGTCAGCACCGCTTTCGGCGAGGACGGTTACGTCGCCGGACTCGGATTCGCGCCGACGCAGGCGCGCTACCTGCGCGTCACCATGCTGGCCGGTGGCGACGGGTTCGGCGCATTGGGTGAATTGCAGGTGCGCAGCGGTGTCGACGGGTCCGCCGATGGCGAGGACTGGTATCGCCTGGACCTGGCAGCGGGGGAGAGCGTCAGTGCCGCGGTGGCGCTGCCGGCGGGTGTCTCAGGCAGCGACCTCGCAATGGCGCTGTTCGACGACGTTGGCAACCTGCTGACCTTCGACAACAGCCCCAGCAGTGGCGCGACCGATGCCTCGATTGCCAACTTCAGGGCCAGCGCCGACGGCGCCTATTACCTGCGCGTGGCCGGCAACTTCAGCGCCGAATACCACCTGGCTGTTACCCGCAACGCGCTGCTCGCCGGCGCCCTGGGCAGCGCTGCCGACATCACCGGCGTGCCCTCCGTGGCCAGCCATGTCACCGGTGGCGGCAGCATGTACAACGGCAAGATCCGCGTCGCGGTGCAGGGCGACAACGGCATCGTCAGTGCGATGCTCAATGACTCCACCGCCTTCGACATCGAGGCGGTGGCGGTCAGCGGCAGCCAGATCGACACGCTGGCCGAGCTGTCGGCCTATGACGTGGTGCTGATCGGCAATCACAGCTACGAATCCGAATACGACGGCTTCGCCCCCGCATTGCGCAGTTGGGTCGAGGCCGGTGGCGGGCTGGTGGCCACCGGCTGGACCGTCTTCGGCGGCGGACTGTCCACCGGCAGCGTCGTCACCGATCTGGACGCGGTGGTCCCGGTCAACCTGAACGCCTACCACCGCTACATTTACAGCGGTCTGGTTCAGATGACCGGCGTCTCGCACCCGGTGGTCGACGGCATTGGCGACTTTCAGTTGCCCGGCATGTACAGCGAGTATTCGGACGGCGGCGTCGATCCGGGGGCGACGACGCTGGCCACCGTCAACGACAACCCAACCGTGGTGGTGGCCGACGAGCAGCGCGGCCGCAGCGTCTACCTGGGACCGACCTACTTCTACTACTTCGACGGTAGCGTCGATTCCGGTGAAGACAAGCTGCTTGAACAGGCCGTGGCCTGGGCCGCCGGCGGCAGCGGGCAGCGCTTCACGGTGCGCGCCGAGGCTGGCGACAACCTGGTCATCGACGCGGTGCTGTCGGGCGATGCCAATGCCGCGCCGGTCAACACCCTTGTCGCTGCGCTGGCCCTGCTGGACGCCCAGGGCCAGGTGCTGGCCACCGCCACCGGCGGCAGCCTGAACTACACCGCCGCCGAGTCGGGCGCCTACACCATCGTGCTGGGCGGCGCCGAAGGCGCGGGCGACGCCGTGCTGCGCGTGAGCGGCAGCACCGCCAGCCCCGACAGCGTGGCGCGGGTGGTTTCCAGCAGCCTGGACAGCTTCACCCGCGGCAGCTACTACCCCGGTTACGTCGATCTTCAGTTTGATTCGCCGCTGTTGCTGTCCAGCCTGGCAGCCGGCGACCTGACCATCAACGGCATGCCTGCCGCCGAGGTGCAGGTTCTCGGTGCCGGCAGCGTGCGCTTCTTCATCACGCCGGTTGACTTCACGCCGCGCGACGGGATCTACCAGCTCGAAATCGCCGAAGCCAGCATTCATGACGCCGCCGGCCGGCCGCTGGCCGGCTGGTCGCACAGCTTCACGCTGGACACCACGCTGCCGGTGGTCACCGCCAGCACGTTGGCGCAGGGCGCGGCGGTCAACGGCGACCCGATGCTCGTGCACATTGAGTTCAGCGAGGCTCTGAACGCTGTCAACCTCGGCAGCGAGGACGTGCAACTGGTCAACCTCGACACCGGCAGCACGGTGGCGCTGGCTTCGTTCAGCGTCGACGTCGGCGGCGGGGGGGTTCAAATCGGCCTGCCCGAATTGCCCGAAGGCAGCTATCGCCTGACGCTTGTGGCCGGTGGTTACAGCTTCCGCGACCTGCTGAACTTGCCGTTGAACGGTGCGCCGTCCACCACGCTGCCATCCGGGCAAGGTGACAACAGCGGCGACGACTTTGCGCTCGACTTCGTCGTCGACCGCGCGCCGCTGGCACTGGGCGAGTTGCCCGCTCTGGGGGCGCCGGCTCGCTGGTGTACGGCAAGACCGTCAACGGCGACCTGTACATCGCCGACAGTGACGACTACACGGTGCAGATCGACGGCGACCAATTGCTGAGCGTGGCGGTCGACCCGAGCAGCGCGGGCGGCGCGCTGCAAATCCGACTTGAGGTGCTGGATGCCGACCAGGCGGTGGTGGCCCAGGTCGACGGGGTGGCGGGCAACGGCGTGTTGCTGCAGACGCTGGGCGCCGGCGGGTTTTTGCCTGCCGGCCAGTACACGCTGCGCGTGAGCAGCCTGGCCGGTGCCGGCGGCTACACGCTGACCGCGCTGCTCGGCGCGCGCGTGGAGGCCGAAGCCGTGGCCGGCGCGGCCGCCAACGACGGCGTGTCCGCGGCCGAAGACCTGAGTTCGGCCTTCCTGTCCTTCGGCGGCGCCGGCACCCGCGCGGCGGTCGTCGGCCTGCGCACCACCGCGGCCGGCGCCGAATCGGGCGACGACTACTACCGCTTCACCCTGGCGCAGGGCCAGCAGGCCAGCGCAGCGCTGGCCTGGGCGTCGCTGGCCAGCGCCGGCACGCTGGCGCTTGATCTGTTGTCGGCCGACGGCACGCTGCTGGCCAGCAGCGAGGCCGGCGTCTACGTCGGCGGCGTGCAGCGCATTGCCGACTTCCATGCCGACACGTCCGGCGACTACCTGCTGCGCGTGCGCGGCAGCGGCAACGGCCAGTACAGCTTGCTGGTCACGCGCAGCCTGAGCATTGACCTGCCGGTTTCGGCCGCAGACGCCGCACTGGACATCAGCGGCACGCTGCAGGCACTCGGTGGTCTGGGCGGTGGCGGCATGGGCGGGTCGGGTGGCTTAGGCGACGCGCTGCGGGTCGCGGTGCACCGCGGCACCAGCTCGTTCGTGGCCGCGCTCAACGATTCGACGCTGGCCAACATTTCGGCGGTGTCGGTGGTCGGTAGCCAGCTCGACACCCTGGGCGAGCTGCAGGCCTACGACGTCGTCATCATCGGCAACGAGTTCTATCAGGAAGAGTTCTCACTGTTTGACGGGGCGCTGCGCACCTGGGTTGAAGGTGGTGGCGGGATCATCGCCACCGGCTGGACCGTCTACGGCGCCGGCAACTCGACGCCGCCGGCGCGGCCCGACATCGACGCCATCGTGCCGGTCAACACCACCGACTGGTACGGCTACAACTACGCCGGCACGATGGTGATCACCGACCCCACGCACGACATCACCGCGGGCACCGGCAGCTTCACGATGCCCGGCATCTGGTCCGAATACGCGGGGGGTGGCGTCGACCCCGGTGCCGCGGTGCTGGCCACCATCAACGACCAACCGACCATTGTTGTTGGCAACCCCGGCGCCGGTCGCGGCGTGTATTTCGGGACTATGCTCACCGAGTGGAATGGCACACCCACCGGCACCCTTGACCGCCTGATTGAACAGGCGGTGCTGTGGGCCGGCGGCGACCGCGCCGACGACTACCTGATCAATACCCAGGCTGGCGACACGCTGACCATCCGCACCGCCACGCCCGGCGACGGTGCCGGGCAGCCGGTCAACACGCTGGACCCGCGCCTGGAACTGATAGACGCCGCCGGCAACGTCATCGCCACCGACAGCAACAGCGCCGCCGATGGCCGCAATGCGGTGCTGACCACCACCGTGACCACCGGCGGCGTGTACAAGGTGCGGGTACGCACTGAAGCCGGTCGCGGTGCCTATGTGGTGAGCGTGGCCGGGGCCACCGGTGCGCCGCTGAGCGCCTCGCCCGTGGTTACCGCCGTGACGCCGGCCAACGGCGCGGTGCTCAACAACTCGCCCAGCAGCATCACCTTCCAGTTGTCCGAGGGCGTGCGCGCCGATTCGGTGGGCATGGACGACCTGGTGCTTGACAGCGGCGGCACCGTCACCGGGGTGCAACTGCTGGCCGGCAACCAGGTCCAGTTTGACGTCAGCATTCCGCTGGTGGAGGGCGCGTTCGCCTACCACCTGGTCGAGGGCGCGTTCACCGACCTGCAGGGCCAGGCCAGCGCGGCGTTCGGCTCGGGCTTCATCCTCGACTTGGGCGGCGCGCGGGTGACTGCGGTCACCCCTGGCGCCGATGCGGGCGCACCGCTGAGCAGTTGGACCTTCACCTTCAACGAGGCGATCGACCCGGCCAGTGCCAGCAGCGCCGACGTGGCTGTTTTCACCGGCCCCGGCGGCCAGGATTTGCGCGGGCAGATCAGGGCCGTGTCGGTCAACGGCAATTCGCTGTTGGTGAGCGTGTACGACCAATTTGCGCCGGGCAGCTATCACATCGGGATCGGCCCCGACCTGCGCGATCTGGCCGGCAACGCGATGGACCAGGACGGCGACGGCGTCACCGGTGAAGCGGTGGAGGACCGCTTTGTCGCCGACACCGTGCTGCGCTCGCCGGACCTGACCCCGACCGCGATCACCGGCCCCGCGGCAGCCACCTTAGGCTCGAACATCAGCGTGACCTGGACGGTACGCAACGCCGGCAACGAAGCCGCGCGTGGCGCCTGGTATGACCGCATCGTCCTGTCCACCGACGCGACCTACGACAGCGGCGACACCTACCTCGACCAGATCTACGTCTCGCACAACCCGCTGGCGGCCGACACCTCGTACACCGAGACCCGGCAAATCAACCTGCCGCTGGACGTCAACCGGCCCGCCGGTACTTACCACCTGCTGCTGCTGACCGATTTCTACGGCTTCCAGGGCGAAGCCAACGAGAACAACAACAGCGTCGCCTCGGCGGCCCTGGAGCTGACCGTGCCGCCGCTGCCCGACCTCACGGTCAGCGATGTGACCGCGCCGGCGCTGGTCGAGGCCGGCAAGCCGGTGACCATCAGCTGGACCGACAACAACGTCGGCAATGCCGCAACCGGGGGCGGCTGGTATGACTCGATTTACCTGTCCAGCGACAACGTGCTGGGTGATGACTTGCAGCTGGCGAACGTCTACTACGGCAACGGCACGCCGATCGCACCCGGCGGCGCGCTGCCGCGCAGCGCGCAAATAACGATCCCGATCAACTACACCGGCGACTGGTACATCCTGGTGCGGGGCGACAACTACAACCACATCAACGAATACACCGGCGAGAACAACAACCACGCCTTCACGGCGTCGACCACCACTGCCATCGTGCCGACCGAGGATTTGGTGGTCGCCAGCGTCACCGCGGCGGACAACGGCACCTTTGGCCAGACGATCAACGTCGCCTGGACGGTGGCCAACCAGGGTACCGGCCCGAGCGTGGGCACCTGGTACGACCGGGTCTGGCTGTCGCGCGACGATGTCTACAGCAACGACGACGTGTTCCTCGGCGACTTCTCCGCCGCCGGCGACACGCCGCTGGAGGTTGGCGCGAGCTACCAGCGTTCGCGCGACATCGCGCTGCCGCTGAACGCGTCGCTGGGCAGCGGCACCTACCGCGTGCTGGTTCAGACCGACCACGGCGGCTACGAGCCCGAAAGCAATGAGGGCAACAACCTGCGCGCGTCGGGCGCGGTCTCGCTGGTCGTCCCGGCGCTGCCCGACCTGACCGTCTCCGGCGTCAGCGTGCCGTCCGGCCTGCGCAGCGGCGACAGTGCCGACATCCGCTTCACGCTGACCAACCAGGGCAACGCGCCGGCCAGCGACTTCTACTACCGCCTGGGCCTGAACGACACGCCCGAGACCGCGAACATCAATATCAACCTGGGCGACTTCCGCTTCAACGACACGCTGTCGGCGGGCGAGAGCGTGCAGATCACCCAGCGCGTGACGCTGCCGATCGCCAACCCGGGCAACTGGTACCTCACCGTGCTGGCCGACGTCTACGGCCAGGTCTACGAGCACGACATGGAGGCCAACAACGGCGCGGTCAGCACGCTGCTGAACCTGCCGCTGCCGCCGCTGGTCGACCTGGTGGTCACCGACATCGCCGCGCCACTGGACGGCATTGCCGGCCAGCAGGTGCCGCTGACCTGGACGGTGAAGAACAACGGCACGGCGGCAATCGTCGGCGGCAGCTTCACCGACACGCTGTACCTGTCCACCGACGGTGGTGCATCGCTCGACCACTACCTCGGCAGCTTCACCTTCGAGGGCGACCTGGCCGCCGGCGCCTCGGTCATGCGCAGCCAGTCGATCACATTGCCGCCCAATGTGGCCGGCAACTACACCGTGGTGGTACTTACCGACAACTCGGGCAACTGGTACGAAGCCGGCGGCGAGTACAACAACCGCAGCAGCGACAACACCCGCATCGCCACGGTGCTGCCGCCGCTGCCGAACCTGGTGGTGAGCAGTGTCACCGCGCCGGCCGAGGTGTTCTCCAGCACCCAAAGCGAGCTGAGCTGGGTGGTGCGCAACAACGGCAACGGTGCCACCAGCACGCCGACCTGGTACGACGAGGTGCGACTGTCGTTGAACACCACCTGGGGCGACGGCGACGACGTGGTGCTCGGCACCGTGGCCAACGCCAGCTACCTCGACGTGGGCGACAGCTACGTCGGCCACCTGACCTTCAACGTGCCGCGCGGCCTGACCGGCGAACACTACCTGCTGGTACGCACCGACGCCTACGGCTACGTGTTCGAGAACAACGCCGAGGCCGACAACTCCGCGGCCAGCGAGCCGATGCGCATCAACCTGACCCCGCCGCCCGACCTGACGGTGCCGGTGGTGCAGGCGCCGGCGCAGGCCTTCTCGGGCCAGCCGATGCTGCTGAGCTGGACGGTGCAGAACGCGGGCCTCGGCCGGACGCTGGAGGGCGCCTGGTACGACCGCGTGTTCGTTTCCACCGACAACGTCCTCGACGCCGGCGATTTGTCGCTCGGCCAGTTCTACCACTCGGGGGCGTTGAACGCCGGCGCCGGCTACACGCAGACCCAGCAGGTCACGCTGCCGATCGGGCAGTTCGGTGAGCGCTGGTTCTTTGTTGTCGCTGACGTGCTGAACCATGTCTACGAACACGCCGGCGAGGGCAACAACGCCGGCCTGGATGCCACCGCCACACAGGTGCTGCTGACGCCGCCGCCCGACCTGGAGGTCGACGAAATCACCGCGCCGACCAGCGCGCGCGCCGGCGCGGCGCTGAATCTGCGGTTCTCGGTGCGCAACTTCGGCGCCACGGTGACCGCCGAGTCGTACTGGACGGACAACGTCTACCTTTCCACCGACGCCACGCTCGACGCAGGCGACCTCAGCCTGGGCGCCTACGGCCACTACGGGGCGCTCGATCCCGACGCCAGCTACAGCCGCGCGCTGTCGGTGACGCTGCCCAATACCCTGGATGGCAGCTATTTCGTGCTGGTGCGCACCGACGCCGGCAACCAGGTGTTCGAAGGTTTTGCCTCGCCGGGCTACGACCCCGAGGGCAACAACCTGTTGCGCTCGGACGCCGCGATCGCCATCGCGCTGCAGCCGGCGGACCTGGCGGTCACGGCCATCGCTGCGCCGGCCACCGCCGAGGCCGGCCGACCAATCACCGTCACCTGGACCGACCGCAACGACGGCTCCGGGTCGGTGCAGGCCGCCAGTTGGGTCGACCGCGTGGTGGTGTCCAGCGACGCCATCCTTGGCGACGAAGACGATGTCCAGCTCGGCACGCTGACGCAGACCACACCGCTGGCGGTCGGCGAATCGGTGAGCCAGACGCTGCAGGTGACGCTGCCATTCAGCCTGGCCAGCGGCAACTACTGGCTGTACGTGCAGGCCGACTCGACCGGCCGCGTGTTCGAGGCAGCGGGCGAAGGCAACAACCTGTCGGCGGCCCATCTGCTGGCGGTCACCCGCCGCACGCCGGACCTGGTGGCCAGCGACCTGACGGTGGCTTTGCCGGCCAGCGCTGCCGGCCGCATCGGCGTCGGCTGGCGGGTGGACAACTTCGGCGACAACCGCACCGATTCCACCTCGTGGACCGACGCCGTGTACCTCTCGCGCGATGCCACGCTGGGCAGCGGCGACCTGCTGCTGGGCACCTATTTCCGCGGCAACCCGCTCGAAAACGGCGACGGCTACCGCGTCGATACCAGCTTCGCGCTGCCCGCCAACCTGGGCAGCGGCGACTACTACCTGATCGTTCGTACCGACGCGAACGGTCAGGTCACCGAGGGCGCCGACGGCGAGGCCAACAACGTCGCGCTGCTCGGTAGTGCGCAGACCGGGCCGTCGCCGATCAGCGTTGCACCGGAGATCGTGCCGGCCGCGCTGAAGTCCGATCTGCAGGTCGCCGAGGTCGACGCGCCGGCCAGCGGGGTCAGCGGTCAGGCCATCAGCGTGTCGTGGACCGTCGCCAACCACGGCCAGGATTCCACCGACACGCGCGACTGGTACGACGCGGTGTACCTGTCGCGCGACCTGGTCTTCGACCGCAGCAGCGACCTTTACCTGGGCTACCAGTACCACAGCGGCGGCCTGGCCGCCGGTGCCAGCTACAACGCCAGCGGCGCCTTCAATGTGCCGCAGGGCCAGTCCGGGCCGTTCTACGTCTTTGTCGTTGCCGATCGTGGCGGCTACATCGCCGAAACGGTCGAAACCAACAATGCCGGCTTCGACAGCGGCTTCACCCAGATCACGCTGGCGCCACCGGCCGACCTGGTGGTGGGCAGCATCACGATTCCGGCCAATGCGGCGCCCGGCGCGCTGGCCAGCGTGAGCTACAGCGTGAGCAACCAGGGCAGCAACACGGCGCTCGGCCAGTGGCGCGACACGCTTTACCTCTCGGCTGATGAAAGCTGGGACATCGGCGACGCAGTGTTCGGTTCGGCCCAGGTTTACGGGCCGCTGAGCGGCGGCTCCAGCTACAGCCAGACCGTTACCGCGGCGCTGCCCGGGCTGACGCCTGGCAGCTACCACGTCATCGTCCGCAGCGACATCCTGAACTCGGTGGCCGAGAGCGACAACGGCAACAACCTGTCGGCCAGCCTTGACGCGGTGCATATCGATGTCGCAGCGCTGACGCTGGGCGTGGCGGCCACCGGCTCGCTCGGTGCCGGCCAGAGCGCCTACTACCGGCTGGACGTGGCCGAAGGCGAGACGGTGTCGATCGCCCTTGACAGCGCGTCGTCGTCGGCGGTCAACGAGGTTTATGTCAGCTTTGCTGCGATGCCCACCCGCGGCAGCTTCGACTTCAGCTATGGCAACCCCTTCGCGGCGGACCAGGAGCTGCTGATCCCGGCGACCCGTGCCGGCACCTACTACGTGCTGTTGCGCAGCGAATCGGTGCCCGAGGGCAGCCAGTCCTACAACCTGACCGCCAGCACGGTGCCGTTTGGCATTCGCACGCTGTCGCAAGACGTTGGCGGCAACGCCGGCCAGGTGACGCTCAGCATCGAGGGCGCGCGCTTCGACGCGTTGACGCGGCTGGAGCTGATCGGCCACGGCCAGGTGCGGGCGCCGCAGTACGTGCGGCTGGTCGACCCGGCGCACATGGTGGCCACCTTCGACCTCGTCGGTCTGCCGGCAGGCAGCTACGACCTGCGCGCGGTCTCCGGGCAGGATCTTGCCGACGTGAACCCCGACACCGGCGAAGTCTTCACGCTGCACACGGTGCATGGTGATGCCACCCTGGCCGCCGCCTTCACGGTGGTCGAAGGCGGCGCTGCCAGGCTCACCACGCACCTGTCGATGCCAGCGGTTGCGCGCGCCAATTCGGTGTTCGGGTTTTACCTGGAAGTCGCCAACGAGGGCAACAACGACGCCCAGGCCCCGCTGTACCTCGTCAGCAGCCCCAACGGCACGCCGCTGACGGTGGCCTACGAGTCGCTGCTCGGCAGCACCGCGCAGGAGCAGGTGCTGGTGCTCGGCGAGTACCGGGCGCGCGTCCTGGCGCCGGGCGAACGCGTCACCGTGCCCTTCCTGGCACGTGCGGTCGACACCCGCGCGTCGCAGTTCGAACTGGAGGATCCGTCGGCTCCCGGCACGCCGTTGGACTGGGACGGCATGGAGTCGTACTACCGTGACACCAGCACCGACACCGAATGGCGCCAGACCTGGTCGAACTTCAAGGCCATCGTCGGCGGCACCTGGGACAGCCTGCAAAGTGCCATGCGCCTGGCCGCCGACGAATTGGCCACCGACGGCCAGCGCACGTTCACCGGCACCCACCTGATCCTGGACTTGCTGGCCCGCGCGCGCGCCGGCCAGACCCGCATCGGCGCGGCCAGCGGAGGCGGCGTGCCGGATCTGGGGCTGCCCGGGCTGGTCATGCCGGGCACTGCGCCGGCGCCGCAGTCGCAGTTGGCCGCGCGGCAGGGTGCTGACGCAGTGGTCACGCCCGACGACCTGATCTTCGACGGCGATCCACTGAACTGGAACTACCTCCAGCTAAAGGCGGCCGAGGACTACCTTGATGCCGTCGCCATTCCGGCGCTGACCGTCAAGTTCGGCCTGACCGTGGGGGGCATGTGGTACACCTACCTGCATACCAACTCCACCCACCCGGCAGCGCGGCTGACCTTTGGCGACGGCGATGCGGTGGTCGAGGGCAACGCCGTCGCCGGCGGCTACAAGAGCGCCTCACAAACGGTGGCCTTCGTGCGCAAGGTGATGGACCTGGCGCAGGCCGAGATCCTGCGCCGGCTGGGTGACGGCAGCCTCAGCTGCGACAGCCTGCCGGCGAGCATGTCGCTTGTGGATCTGGTCGATGCCAAATGGCTGGATTCGGCGAACGACTCGGGCAAGTCCGGCATTGCCGGTGCACTCAACTACAGCAATCCGTTCGACATCCCCGGCAACACTGCCGGCGGCGTGGGCGCCTGGGGCGCGTTGCCGTTCAGCGCCAGCACCTTCGCCGATTCGCGCAAGCTCAGCGGCAGCATCGTGCTGAAAAAGAACACCGATGACTGCGGGATGATCACCTCGATCGACCTGGAAAGCGACTTCAAGATCACGGTTGACGACGCGCTGGACTTCATCCCCGGTGACCTGGGTGCCGGCATCGAGCAGGTCTTCACCCGGCCTATGCGCTACCTCGAAGAAAACGACTGGGCCGGCGATGTGCCGTTCACCGTCACCTACACGCCTGAAAAGGTGACGCGTTCTATCCCCGGCGCCAACCCGGCACTGAAGGACTGCAAACCCGAGGATCCGCAGCCGCCCGCGCCGTGCGCGCCGCCGTCGACCGACCCATGCAATCCCGAAGGCAACGTTCCACCAAACCCACCGGACTGCGACCCGCCACCGCCGGTTGAGGTACCAACGGTGCGGCCACGCGACCCCAACGACATCACCGGGCCGGCGAGCTTCGGCGACGCGCACTGGATCGCCGCGGGCGATACGCTGGCCTACACCATCCGCTTCGAAAACGCCGCCGACGCCTCCGCGCCGGCGCAGGAGGTGGTGGTCACGCAACAGCTCGACGCCGACCTCGACTGGCGCAGTTTCCGTGTCGACGACTTCGGCTTCGGCGACCAGCGCATACAGCAGGACGGCAAGGCGGCGTTCTACGGCAAGCGGCTTGACTTCAGCGCCACGCGCGGCTTCATGCTCGACGTGGCGGCATCCATCGATGTCAGCACCGGCATCGTCACCTGGAAGCTGACCACCATCGACCCGGCCACCGGCGAGGTACCCACCGACGCGCAGCTCGGCTTCCTGCCGCCCAACCACGACGCCGACGGCGTCAAGGACGGCCGCGGCGAGGGCTTCCTGAGCTACACCGTCAAGGCCAGGCGCGGCGTGCCCACCGGCACCGTGATCGACGCCACCGCCCGCATCGTCTTCGACACCGAGGAGCCCATCGACACCCCGGCGATCTTCCACACGCTGGACGCCGGCAAGCCCACCAGCGCGGTGGCTGCGCTGCCGGCCACCTCGGAGGCCACCGAGTTCACCGTCACCTGGAGCGGGGTGGACGCCGAAGGCGGCTCGGCCATTGCCAGCTACACGGTCTACGTCGCCACCGACGGCGGCGCCTTCCAGACCTGGCTGGTCGACACCACGCTCACCGAGGCCATCTATGCCGGCGCCGCTGGGCACGGCTACGCCTTCTACAGCGTGGCCCGCGACAACGCCGGCAACGTCGAGGCGGCGCCCGCCGAAGCCGACGCGCAGACCACCATCGCCGCCGGCAAGGGGTCGATCACCGGCACGGTGTTTGACGACAGCGACGGCAACGGCCAACGCGCCGACGGCGAGGCGGGCCTGGCCGGCTGGACGGTCTACCTCGACAGCAATGACAACGGCACGCTCGACGACGGCGAACGCGTTACCGCCACCGATGGCACCGGCGCCTACCACTTCGACAACGTCCTGGCCGGCGGCGTGGTGGTCGGCCGCGTGCTGACCAACGGCTGGATCGGCACCGCGCCGTCCAGCGGCGGCCAGCCGGTCACCGTGGTCGCCGACACCACCACCGACGCGGTCGATTTCGGCGCCTTCCTGCCGGGCACGGCCGGCGGCGTGGTGTTCGACGACGTCAACGCCAACGGCCAGCGCGACGACGGCGAGGCGCTGCTCGGCGGCATCAGCGTGCAGCTTGACCGCAACGCCGACGGCAGCGTCGACGGCAGTACCGTGACGCTGGGCGACGGCAGTTGGGCCTTCGAAGGCCTGCTGGCCGGCAACTACCGCATCACCAGCGCGCTGGGCGACAACCGCCTGGCCACCGCGCCCGCCGACGGTGGCTGGGCCTTCACGGTGGCCAGCGGCACGCAGCGCAGCGGGCTGGACTTCGGCAGCGTTGCCGCGGCGCGCCTGGACGGCGTGGCCTACGAAGACACCGACGGCGACGGCCAGCTCGACGCGGACGAGTCCGGCCTGTCCGGCTGGACGGTCTTCCTGGATACCAACGCCAACGGCCAACTCGACGCCGGCGAGCGCTCGACGGTCAGCGGCAACGGGGGGCGCTGGCAGTTCGACGCGCTGCTGCCCGGCAGTTACACCGTGACGCAATTGGCTCAGGTCGGCTGGCTGCAGACGGCGCCCGGCGGCACCGGCGCGCAGGCGGTGACCTCCGGTACCGCCAACCTGGTCTACACCGGCTCCGGGCAGGCGCTGCAACTGCCCGACGCCTGGCTGGCCGCCGACCTCGACCTCAACGCCGCCGGCTACTCTGCGCAAGGCAGCAACCGCGCGGCGCAGACACTGATCGGCCTGGACGCGCTGCGCGCCGACAGTCGCTTCAGCGGCGTCGACGGCAGCGGCGTGTCGGTGGTCGTCATCGATACCGGAATCGACGTCGACAACGGCTTCTTCGGCCCCGACGCCAACGGCGATGGCATTGCCGACCGCATCGTTTACCAGTACGACTTTGCCAACGACGACGCCGACGCCAGCGACCGCAGCGGCCATGGCTCGAACGTCAGCAGCCTGATCGGCGCGGCTGACGGCGTCTACGCTGGCGCCTATACCGGCGTCGCCCCGGGCGCCGACCTGATCGCGCTGAAGGTCTTCCAGGACAGCGGCAAGGGCACCTTCTCGTACCTGGAGAATGCGCTGCGCTGGGTGGTCGTGCATGCCGACGAATTCAACGTCGGCGTGGTCAACCTGTCGCTCGGCGACGGCGGGAATTGGGGTTCGGCGATCGCCCGCTTCGGCATCGGCGACGAACTGGCTGCGCTGGCGACGCGCAACATCGTCGTCACCGCGGCGGCCGGCAACAACTTTGCCGCTTTTGGCGGCGCCTGGGGCGTGGCTTACCCGGCAGCCGACCCGGCGGTGCTGGCTGTCGGTGCCACCTGGTCGGCCAATTCGGGCGGACCGTGGGCGTTCAACGGCGGCTCGACCGACTTCACCACCGGCGCCGACCGCATCGCCAGCTTCGCGCAACGCGACGACACGCTGCTGGACGTGTTCGCCCCCGGCACCGGCCTGGTTGGCGCCAATGCCAGCGGCGGTCTGAGCACGATGCAGGGCAGCAGCCAGGCCTCGGCAATGATGGCTGGCGTGGCCGCTCTGGCGCAGGATCTCGCGCTGCAGACGCTGGGCCGGCGCCTGTCGTTGACCGAGTTCAATGCGCTGGTGTCCGCCACCTCGGTGCACATCGTCGACGGCGACGACGAGAACGACAACGTGCGCAACAGCGGGCTGACCTACAACCGCATCGACGTGCACGCGCTGGCCGAAGCCATCCTGGCGCTGCCGGCGCCGGGCGGCGACAGCGGCAGCAGCGCCGGCTCCGGCGGCGGCACTGGCAGTGGCGCTGGCGGCGGCACGCGCCCCGGCAGCGCCGCGCCGGCCGGATACAGCGTCACGCTGGCCGCCGGCCAGGCCACCACCGGCCTGGACTTTGGCAACTTCCAGCTTGGCCAGGCCGCTGGCGTGGTTTTCGAGGACGCCAACGCCAACCATCGACAAGATGGCGGCGAAGGCGGCCTGGGCGGCTTCACCGTCTACCTGGACGCCAACAACAACGCCGCGCTCGACAGCGGCGAGGTCAGCGCCGTGACCGACGCTGGCGGCCGCTGGCAGTTCGGCGACTTGGGCCCCGGCACGCCCACCGTGCGGCTGGTCGCTCGCGAGGGCTGGCGGTCGGTCGACGACAACGCCCCGCTGTCCGTGACCAGCGGCGCACACCTGACGGCGTCGCTGGCGGCCAACGCGCTGCCGACGCTGGATGCGGTGCCCGATGCCAGCACCGACGAGGGACAGACCATCACCGTCGCGCTGGCCGGCCACGACCAGCCGGGCGACACGCTGCACTACAGCCTGGTTGGTGGCTTGACGGCCGGTGCCAGCATTGATGCCGACACCGGCGTCCTTACCTGGCTGGCGGTCGATGGCGAAGACGCGCAGCACTTCATCGTGCGTGTTACCGACGCGGCGGGGTCGACCGCCGACCGCGGCTTCGACGTGCAGGTGCACAACGTCGCCCCGGCGCTGTTGGCCACCGGCGCTGCCACGGTCGAGGAGAACGTGGACTACGTGCTCAGCCTGTCGGCCAGCGACCCGGGCCAGGACACCCTGGCGCAGTGGACGATCGACTGGGGCGACGGCATCGTGCAGACGGTCGCTGGCAACCCGTCGCAGGCCGTTCACCGCTATGCCCAGGCCGGTCACTACGCGGTCAGCGCCAGCGCTACCGACGAGGACGGCACCTACAGCGTCGCCGGGCCGACGGTCGACGTCAGCGCCGCGGTGCTGCAGGTGGCCAGCTTCGCCGCCACCGACACTGGTTTCGCGGTGCGCTTCAACCGTGCCATCGACGCGGCCACGCTCAACCTGTACTCCGCGGCCGACCACCCGATGGGGGCCAGCGACATCGTGTTCACCGACGCCGCCGGACAGGTCGTGGCCGGCAGCGTGGTGGTCGACGCCGACCAGCGCGGCCTGGTCTTCGTGCGCACCGGCGGGCTGCTGGCCGCCGGCAGCTATACCGTTCGGCTGGCCTCGGGGGCGCAGGCCTTCGTCGACAGCGCCGGCGGCGCGCTCGACGGCAATGCCGACGGCACGCGCGGCGATGCCTACGTCCGGCGCATCGACGTGGCTGGCGGTGGCGCGGTGCTGGCCATTGGCGACCTGGCGCGCGGCCCGGGTCAGGAAGTGAATGTCCCGGCCACTGGCGGCGGCTTGCCCATCACCCTGAGCAACGCCGCCGGCGCGACCCGCATCGCCTTCACGCTGCGCTACGACGCGTCGCTGATCGGCTTCGTCGGTGCCAGCAACGGTGCCGGCCTGCCGGCTGGCAGTGCGCTTTCGGTGGACCTGTCGGTCGCCGGCGAAGTGCGGGTGGTCGTTGAAACCGGCGCGCCGTTGGGCGCCGGCACGGTCGAACTGGTGCGCCTGCAGGCCGGCGTGCTGAGTGCGGCGGCCTATGGCGCCCGCGAAGTGCTCGACCTGACCGACATCGCCGTCAACAACGGGGCCATCGCCACCCGTGGCGACGATGGCCTGCACCTGGTGGCCTACCTGGGCGACGGCAGCGGTGACCAGGCGTACAGCGCGCTGGACGTGACCCGCATGCAGCGCGTCATCACCCGGCTTGACAGCGGCTTCGGCGCGTTCCCGCTGGTCGACCCGACCATCATTGGCGACGTCAATGCCAGCGGCACGCTGACGTCGCTGGATGCGGCGCGGCTGCAGCAGCGGGTTGCCGGCCTGGCGCGTCCGGAGTTCCCACCCCTGCCGGCCGCCGGCAGCGGCTTCCTGGAGCAGTACTTCGCCCCGGCATCGCTCACCGACTCGACGCACAGCGTTCAGACCAGCGGCAGTGCGTGGATCAGCCAGTGGCTGGCGCCGGCGCAAAGCGGCAACGTCGCCGTGAAGGTCAAGGCCGGCAGTTCGCTGATCAGGTTGGCACCAAGACTTGCGTGAGTCCTGGTCCGGTCGGGGCACGGAGGGCAACTGGGCCGTCCGTGCCCCAAATGGTCGTCGCCAAACCATTGCCGCGCCGTGCACGCATTTCCCAACGCGCGCCGGGCAGGGGCTTGCAAACGCACGCCGACCCTGCGGCTTGCGGCGCATGCCGATCCGCGGCGCGGTTATCGCGTTGTCTTATCCTCACCAGATGTTCAGGCGCAGCCCCCTTGCTGATGACCCGCGTCGCCGGCTGACCCGCGCCGCCGCGGTGCTGCTGGCCTGGCTGGCGATGGGCAGCGGCTGCCTGTTCGACAACGGGTTGCCGGCAGACCTGCTGACGTTGCTGGCCGCGCGCGGCCTGCAGCCGCAGGTGCTTTCGCAGCAGGCGTCGGTGAGAAGCCGTGCCGCTCACCTGGTGCTGCTGCGCGACGCCGCGCTCGAACGGCGCATCGTCGCCAGCTTCGGGCTGGCACCGGTGTCGCAGCCGGTGCTTGAGGTCGAACAGGCGATCGCAGCGGCCGCGATCACGCCGGCCGCGGTGCTGGGCATCACCGGCCGGCCCGCGGTCCTGAAGCTGGCCAATGGCGCCCAGCTCGAATACCTCTATCTGGTGACCACCGCCAGCGGCAACCGCAGTTGGTTGTTTGCCGCCTATGCCTACGGTTGACCGGCCTTGTCCCCCGCTGGCCACCGCCGCCGCTGCCGAGCTGGCGTTCGCAAGGCCGCGAGGCGCTGATCCGCGGTGACGCTCGCCCACGACCCCTGGGCCCTGCTTGGCCAGGCGGCCCGCGCCGACGACCTCAGCACCGCCTGGCTGCAGTTGCTGGCGCGCCGGCTGGGCGCGCGGGCGGTCGCCGGGCTGGTGCTGCTGCGTGGCGACGACCAGGCCTTCGTGCCGGTGGCGATGTTTCCGCCCACGCTGGACGCCACCTACCTGGCCGACACCGCGCAGGCGGCGCTCGACGGCGCCGCGGGCGTGCGCCGGCCGCAGGCCGACGGCAGCGTGCAGGTGGCCTACCCGGTCAGCCGGCCCGGCGACGGCGCGGCCGGGGCCGCGCAACTGGCCGCCGTGGTGCTGCTGCACCTGAAGGCCGCCGACGATGCGGCGCTGGCCGATGCGCTGACCGACCTGCACTGGGGCGCCGGCTGGCTGGCCGAGGTGCTTGGCCGCCAGGCTGTGGCCGGCCACCACCAGCGGCTGGACCACGCCGGCTTTTTGCTCGACCTGCAGGCCGCGGTGCTGGCCCAGCCCGACTTTGACCGCGCGCTGTTCGAGTTCGTCAACCGCCTGGCCACCCACCTGGGCTGCCACCAGGTGCTGTTCGGCCAGGCACACGGCCACGGCGTGCGGGTGCGCGCGATGTCGCATGCGGCCTGGTTCGATGAACGCAGCGGCCTGCTGCAACAGGCCGCGCAGGCGATGAACGAGGCCTACGACCAACGCCTGCGCACCGTGGTGCCGGCGCTGCAGCCCTCGTCGTCGGACGCGACCCCCAGCGACAGCCCCGGCGTAACCAGCGCGCTGCGCGCCTACGCCGCCGACAGCCGCAGCGCCGCCGCCTGCGCGCTGCCGCTGGAAGACCGCGGTGAGCTGGCTGGCGTGTGCCTGCTGCAGCGCGACGCGCCGTTCGACGCCGACGCGCTGCGTCTGCTGGACATGGTGGCCGTGGCGCTGGGCCCGCCGCTGGCGCTGCTGCAGCACCGGCACGAAGGCCTGTGGGCACACGCCCGGCGCCGCGCCGGCAGCGCGCTGGGCCGGGTGGTGGACGGCTCGCACCCAGGCTGGAAGCTTGGCGCCGCCGTCGCCATGGTGCTGCTGGCGCTGGCCGCGCTGTGGCCGGTGGACTACCGCGTTACCGCCAAGGCGGTGCTCGAAGGCGAGGTGCAGCGCTCGGCGGTGGCGCCGTTTGCCGGCTTTATTCGGCAGGCCCCGGCGCGCGCCGGCGACGTCGTCAAGCGCGGCCAGGTACTGGCCGTGCTCGACGACAAGGACTTGAAGCTGGAGGCCGACCGCTGGCTGGCCGAGCTGCAGATCGCCGAGAAGCGCGAGCGCGAGGCCCGCGCCAACGGTGAACGTGCGGAACTTCGGCTGGCCAGCGCCCAGGCCGCGCAGGCGCGTGCGCTGCTGCAACTGGCGCAGGACAAGTTGGCCCGGGTACAGGTGCTGGCGCCGCTGGACGGTGTCATCGTGCGCGGTGACTTGTCGCAGCAGCTTGGCTCGCCGGTCGAGCTGGGCAAGCTGCTGTTCGAGCTGGCGCCGCTGGATACCTGGCGCGTGATCGTGCAGGTCGACGAACGCGACATCGCCGACCTGGCCGAGGGCCAGCGCGGCGAATTGGTGCTGACCAGCCTGCCGCGCCAGTCCTGGGCGCTGCGGATCAGGCGCATCACACCGGTGTCGGTGCCCGAGCAGGGCCGCAACCACTTCCGGGTCGAGGCCGCGCTGGACCGCGCCGTCACCGAGATGCGCCCCGGCATGGAGGGGGTGGCCAAGGTCGATGCCGGCCAGCGCAGCCTGCTGTGGATCTGGACCCACCGCTTCACCGACTGGCTGCGCCTGAACTGGTGGCGCTGGTGGCTGTGAGCGGCGACACCCCGAACGCCGCGGCCCACGGCGCGGTGACGGCACTCGGCGCGGCAGGCGGCCGCGGCGCCGGCGCTGCCGCCACGCTGCAGGCGCTGGGCTCGACCCATTGGTGGCGTGTGGCCGCGTTGCGTCCGCGCCTGCGCGGCCACGTGCGCATCCACCGCCACGCCTACCGTGGCCGGCCCTGGTTCGTCATCGAAGACCGCATGGCCGGCAAGTTCTACCGCTTCAATTTCGCGGTCTACCGGCTGATTGACCTGTTCGATGGCCGCAGCACGCTGCAGGCGATCTGGGACCGGCTGTCGGCGCAGTCGCGGCAGCCCGGCGAGCTGCCGACGCAGGACGAGGTCGTGCAGGTGCTTGGCCAGTTGCACCAGGCCGACCTGCTGCACGTGGCGGTGACGCCCGACCTGGCCGAACTGCTGCAGCGCCGCGGCCAGCAACGCAAACGGCAGTTCATGAGCCGCTGGCTCAACCCGATGTCGCTGCGCTGGCGGCTGATCGACCCCGACCGGCTGCTGGCCGCGCTGGCGCGCGCGCTCGGCCCGCTGCTGGGCTGGCCAGCGGTGCTGCTGTGGCTGGCGGTGGTGCTGCCGGCGCTGGCCCTGGTGCCGGCGCATTGGCCCGACCTGACCGAGAACTTTGGCGAGCAATTGCTCGGCGTGGACAACCTGCTGGTGCTGGCCGTCGTCTTTCCGCTGCTGAAGGCCGCGCACGAGCTGGCCCACGGCCTGGCCGTGCGCCGCCTGGGCGGCGAGGTGCACGAGATGGGCCTGATGCTGCTGGTGTTTTACCCGGTGCCCTATGTCGATGCCTCGGCCGCCTCGGCGTTTGCCGACAAGCGCGACCGGGTGCTGGTGGGCGCCGCCGGCATGATCGCCGAGCTGTTCCTGGCCGCGCTGGCCTTCTACGCCTGGCTGCTGCTGGAGCCCGGCGTGGTGCGCTCGGCGGCGTACAACGCGGTGGTTGTCGGCGGGCTGACCACGCTGCTGTTCAACGCCAACCCGCTGCTGCGCTTTGACGGCTATTACATGCTGATGGACGCCATCGAGGTACCCAACCTCGGCCAGCGCGCCAATGCCTGGTGGCTGCGGCTGATCGAGCGCCGGGTGTTCGGCGTGCCGGCCTCGGCACAGCCGCCCCAGCCCCAGCCGCTTGCCGGCGAGCGTGCCTGGTTCATCGCCTATGCGCCGGCGGCGCTGGTCTACCGGCTGTCGGTCAGCTTTGGCATTGCGCTGTTCATCGCCACCGAATATTTCTTTTTCGGCGTGGTCATCGCGCTGTGGACCCTGGGGCTGGGCATCGTCTGGCCGCTGGCCAAGGGGCTGGCCGCGGTCTGGCGCGCGCCGCGCTTCGCCGCGCGCGGCCGCGGCACGGTCGTCGTGCAGCTGCTGGCCGCCGCGGCCATGCTGTTCGGCCTGCCGCTGCCCAGGCATTCGGTGGCCGAGGGCGTGGTCTGGCTGCCCGACGACGCCATCCTGCGCGCCGGCGCCGACGGCTTCGTGCAGCGGCTGCGCGCCCGCACTGGCGATCGCATCGCCGCCGGCCAGGTGCTGCTCGAAAGCGTCGACCCCGAGCTGGCCGCCCGCCTCGGCGAGCAGGCGGCCAAACTCGAGCAGGCACGCGCCAGGGTGGACGCGGCCTGGGGCGTGCAGCCCGCGCGCGCGGCGCAACTGGCCGACTCGGTGGCGCAGGAGCAGGCCGCGCTGCGCCGGCTGCAGGACGATGCGGCACGGCTGGCGCTGGTGGCCGGCGGCAGCGGCGTGCTGCAGTCGCAGCTGTGGGCCGACCTGCCGGGCCGCCATCTGTCGCGCGGCGAGGTGCTGGGCTGGCTGGTCGGCGACGTGCGGCCGGTGGTGCGCGTGGTGGTGCCGCAAAGCGACGTCGACCCGGTGCGCCTGGCCACGCGTGGCGTGCAGGTGGTGCTGGCGCAGGACCTGGCCAGCCCGTGGACCGCGCGGCTGGTGCGCGAAGTGCCGCGCGCCGGCCGCGAACTGCCCAGCGCGGCGCTTGGCACCCAGGGCGGCGGCCTGATCACGCTCGACCCGAACGACGACAAGGGCCTGACGGCGCTGCACTCGGTGTTCGAGTTCGAGCTGGCGCTGCCCGCGGCACTGCCAGCGCGCTACATCGGCAGCCGGGTGCACGTTCGCTTCGAGCACCCGCCCGAGCCGCTCGGGCCGCGCGGGCTGCGCGCGCTGCGGCGGCTGTTCCTGTCGCACTTCGACTGGTGAGCAGCGTACTTGGCAGGGATGGCGTCGGCGTCTATGCCGAACGCGACGTGGCCCCCGAAAGCGCCATCGACCGCTGGGCCCGCACCCGGCTGGCGGCCATTCGCGCGCGGCTGACGCCGACCGCCGCGCGGCTGCGGCGCCAGGCCGCCGCGGCCGACGCGCGCGCTGCCGCATTGGCCAGTCTGGACGACACCGCGCTGCGCCAGGCCATGCGCGGCGCCGCCCGCGTGGCCATGGCCGCCGGCGCCGGCGCGCCCGCGGTGGCCGAGGCGCTGGCCTGCGTGCGCGAGGTGGCTGCGCGCAGCCTGGGCCTGAAGCCCTACCCCTGCCAGTTGATGGCTGCCTCGGCGCTGCTGTCGGGCCTGCTGGCCGAAATGGCCACCGGCGAAGGCAAGTCGCTGACCGCGGCGCTGGCCGCCGCCATTGGCGCCGCGGCCGGCGTGCCGGTGCATGTGGTCACCGTCAACGACTACCTGGCTGAACGCGACGCCGAACAGATGCGCCCGCTGTTCACCTTTCTGGGGTTGCGCGTGGGGGCCATCGTCACCGGCTTGTCGCCGGACGCGCGCCGCGCGGCCTATGCCTGCGACGTGACCTGGTGCACCAACAAGGAGCTGGTCTTCGACTACCTGAAGGACCGCGTGGCCAGCAGCAGCGCGCCCACCCGCGGCCAGTGGCGGCTGCGCGCGCTGCGCCGCGGCCAGGGCGACGCGCAGCCGCTGCTGCTGCGCGGCCTGCACATGGCCATCGTCGACGAGGCCGACAGCGTGCTGATTGACGAGGCGCGCACGCCGCTGATCCTGTCGCAACTGGCCGGCCACGCCGAGGATCCGACCGAATACCAGCGCGCGCTGGCGCTGGCCGACACGCTGCGCGAAGGCGCGCACTACGTGCTGGCGCGCGAGCGCCGCGAGCTGCGGCTGACCGAAGCCGGGCGGGTGGCGCTGGCCGCGGCCTGTGCGGCGCACGCCGGCGCGGGCGGGCCGTGGCAGACCGCACCGATGCGCGAGGCCTTCGTCGAACAGGCGTTGCGCGCGCGCCTGCTGTACCTGCGCGACCAGCAGTACATCGTCGCCGACGGCAAGGTGCAGATCGTCGATGAATTCACCGGCCGGGTGCTGCCCGGGCGCCAGTGGGAACGCGGTCTGCAGCAGTTGGTCGAGGCCAAGGAGGGCGCCGAACTCAGCCGCCCGGCCAGCACGCTGGCACGCATCACCTACCAGCGCTTTTTCCGCCGCTACCTGCGCCTGGCCGGCATGACCGGCACCGCCGCCGAGGTCGCCGGCGAGCTGCGCGAGGTCTACGCGCTGGAGACCGTGCGCATCGCGCTGCACCGGCCGTCGCGCCGCCGCCTGCTGCCCGACACCTGCTGCCGCAACGCCGCCGCCAAGTGGCAGGCGGTGGCCGACGAGGTGCGGCGCGCGCTGGCCCGCGGCCAGCCGGTGCTGGTGGGCACGCGCTCGGTCAAGGCGTCCGAAGCGCTGGCGGCGGAACTGGCGCGCGCCGGCATCGACCATCAACTGCTCAACGCCCGCCAGGACGCCGACGAGGCCGCGCAGGTGGCGCGTGCCGGCGAGGTCGGCCGCGTGACGGTGGCCACCAACATGGCCGGCCGCGGCACCGACATCCGGCTGGCCGCCGCGGCCGCGGCCGCCGGCGGCCTGCACGTGATCCTGACCGAATACCATGAATCGCCCCGCATCGACCGCCAGCTTGTCGGCCGCTGCGCGCGCCAGGGTGACCGTGGCAGCGCGGTCGGCATCGTCGCCCTGGACGACGAACTGCTGCGCGACCACGGCGGCTGGCTGCGCCGCGTGCTCGGCGCCGGCGGGCTGAAATTGCCCGGGCGGTGGGCGCTGCGGTGGCTGCGCTGGCATTGCCAGCGCCGCGCCGGCATGCACGGCGAGCGTGTGCGCCGCCAGACCATGAAACAGGAACGCCAGACCGACGACGCGCTGGCCTTTGCAGGACAAACCCGATGAAGCCGCCCGCCCGAACCGACGCGTTGCGTGTCGCCACCTACACCACCACCGTGCTGGCCGTCGCATTGGGCAGCGGGTGGCCGGCAGCGGCGCGCGGCGCGCAGTCGGCCGAATGCCTGATCGAGCCGCAGCAGCGGCTGGAGATACGCAGCCCGGTGTCCGGGCTGATCCGCGTCATCGGCGCCGACCGCGGCGCCAGCGTGCAAAAGGGGCAGGTGCTGGTCGAGCTTGATTCCGGCGTCGAGGCCGCCGCGCTGGCCAGCGCACGCTACCGCGCGAAGATGGACGGCGAAGTGCAGGCCGCCGCGGCCCGCACCCGCTATGCCAAGGTCAAGCTCGACCGGCTTGACCAACTGGCGAAGGAAGAGCTGATCTCGCGCAACGACCTCGACGAAGCCGAGGCCAGCGCCCGGGTCGCCGAGTCAGACCTGGTGGCCGCGCGCGACAACCGCGAACTCGCCGCGCTTGAGCAGCGGCGGCTGACCGAGTTGCTGGAGCAGCGGCGCATTCGCAGCCCGGTGAGCGGCATCGTCACCGACCGACTGCAGCAGCCCGGCGAGCTGGCGCAGTCAGGCGACACGGCCAAGCCCATCCTCAAGATCGCGGTGACGCACCCGCTGCGCGTGGAAGTGGTGCTGCCGGTGGCGCGGCTGGGCAGCGTGCGTGTCGGCGAGGCCGCCGCCATCGAACCCGAACCCCCGCTCAAGGGCCGCTGGACCGCCACCGTGCGCCAGATCGACCGCGTCGTCGATGCCGCCAGCGGCACCTTCCGCGTCCAACTCGACCTGCCCAACCCCGACGGCGCCATCGTCGGCGGCATCAAATGCACCGTTGCGTTCAGGTGACCACGCGCAATGAACGATGAATCGTCCCGCTGGTGGCGTGCGCGATGAACGATGAATCGTCCCGCTGGTTGCGTGCGCAATGAACGATGAATCGTCCCGCTGGTTGCGTGCGCAATGAACGATGAATCGTCCCGCTGGCGCGGGACATGAACAATGAACCATCGATCGCAGTGTGCGACGAATTCATCGTTCATCGTTCATCGTTCATCGTTCATCGTTCATCGTTCATCGTTCATCGTTCATCGTTCATCGTTCATCGTTCATCGTTCATCGTTCATCGTTCATCGTTCATCGTTCATCAAAAAAAACATCAGCGATTGCGTGGCGCGATCGGCGTTTCGGGCACCGGGTAGCCGGCGGCGCCGAAGGTCGACACCACCGCCTTGTGGGTGTCGAAGTAGACCTGCCAGTAGTTGTCGTTGTGGGTGTACGGGCGCACCGTCAGCAGCGGGCCTTCGGGGGTGAACTGCACGATCTCGACGTCCGGCGCCGGCGTGGTCAGCACGTTGGGAATCTTGCCGATCGCCGCCTTCAACCGGTTGATGGCGTCCAGCGGGTCGACGCTGTTGGCCACCTTGGCGGCCACCTCGACGCGGCGGTAGGGCAGGGTGGTGAAGTTCTGGATGCTGTCCGAGAACACCTTGTTGTTGCCGACGATGGTCATCACGTTGTCGGGCGTGATGATGGTGGTGCCGAACAGGCCGATTTCATGCACCGTGCCGGTGGTGCCGCCGGCCGAGACAAAGTCGCCGACCTTGAACGGCCGCAGCACCTGCATGAACACGCCGGCGGCAAAGTGCGACAGCAAGCCGCTCCAGGCCGCGCCGACGGCCAGGCCAGCGCCGGCCAGCATGGCCGCGAACGAGGTGGTCTTGACGCCGAAGATGTCCAGGATGGACAGCACCAGGACGATGTTCAGCACCACGCCCAGAATCGACACCAGATAGTTGGCCAGCGTGGCGTCGACCTTCTTGCCGCGTGCCAACATCGCACCGGTGGCGCGCAGCACCAGCCCGATCAGCCAGCGCCCGACGACCCACGCCGCCAGCGCGCCGAGCAGCTTGAGCAGAAAGTCCACGCCCTGCGTGGACAGGAAATTGATGATGGCTTCGACGTTCATGTGCGTCTCCAGCGCTTGCAGCGCGTTTGATTGACCTGACTTGACCCGTTTGGGATGCCCGACAGCCGCGACCTCCCCATGGCCGATGCGGATGATGCAGCACCGGTGGCGGCTGCCGACACGACGTCCACCACCACCGGGGCGGCGCCGTCGTCAAAACCGTTGTATGGGCTGGCCGCGGTGGCCGGGCCAACCACCCGGCTGTTGTTGCTGGGCAGCTTTCCTGGTAGAGCGTCACTCGCCGCCGGCCAGTACTACGCCCACCCGCGCAACCACTTCTGGCCGATTCTGTCGGCGCTGTGGGGCATCGACATGACCGCGCTGCCCTATGACGCGCGGCTGCGCACGATGCAACGCCATGGCCTGGGCCTGTGGGACGTGTACGCCGCCTGCCGGCGCGAAGGCAGCCTGGATGCGGCGATCGAAGACGCCCAGCCCAACGACCTGGCTGCGTTGGCTGAGCGCCTGCCGCGGCTGGCCGCGGTGGCGCACAACGGCGGCGAATCGGCGCGCGCGATGCGCGTCACCCGCAGCCTGGGCGTGCCGGTCTACCGGCTGCCGTCGACCAGCCCGGCCAACGCCAGTTGGTCGTTCGCGCGCAAGTGCGCGGCCTGGGCCGACGTGTTTGCCGCCTGCGGCCTGTTGCCGGCATCGCAACAACGGTGATGAACAAAAAGCCGCGCCAGAAGCTGACCGCCGCCACGCTGAGCGAATACGACGGCGTGCGCTACCTGCACCTGGGCAGCCCGTGGGTGCAGGGGGCGATGCGCATCCGCGCGCCGGCCAAGCTGGAGCTGGAATACATCCAGCGCATGATGGCCTGGCTGCTGTGGCTGCCGAGCGAGCGCCTGATTGAAGACGGTGGCCGCGCGGTGCAGCTCGGCCTGGGCGCGGCGGCGATCACCCGCTTCACCCACCAGCGGCTGCGCTGGCCGACGGTTGCGGTCGAGCTCAATCCGACGGTGATCGCCGCCTGCCGGCTGTGGTTCCACCTGGGCGCCGACGACGCCCGGCTGACCGTCGTGCAGGACGACGCCGCGCGCTGGATGCGCCACCCGTACAGCGCGCAGTGCGCCGACGCGTTGTGCGTCGACCTGTATGACCACGAGGCTGCCGCGCCGGTGCTCGACGACGCCGCGTTCTACGCCGATTGCCGCGCCGTGCTGGACGACGGCGGCGTGATGAGCGTCAACCTGTTTGGCCGCGACGCCAGCTTCGAGGACAGCGCCGCGCGCATCGCGTCGGCGTTCGGCGCCGACCAGGTCTGGCAACTGGCACCGACCGCGGAAGGCAACACCGTCGTCATTGCCACGCGCGGCGCGGCGCTGGCCGACCGCGACGTGCTGGCCCAGCGCGCCGCGGCGATCGAGGCGCGCTTCAAACTGCCTGCGCGCAAGTGGCTGAAGCTGATCCGGCCGTGGCGTGACGCGGCGTGACGCGGCGGCCACTTCAGACGGCGCCTGGCCGTTCGAGCGCGGGTTCACCGCCCTTGGCGGCCTGCAGCGCCGCCTCGTGCAGCCGGCTGGCCAGCCCGGAGTGGCGCCGCGTGGGCCGTGCGCAGGCCGCGGCAATCACCGCCATGCTGCTGGCCAGCAGCACCTGCCGGCGCGCCCGGGTGACCGCGGTATAGACCAGCTCGCGGGTCAGCACCCGGCTGTGCGCCGCGCCGGTGCCGCCGGGCAGCAGCAGCAGCACGCGGTCGAACTCGCTGCCCTGCGCCTTGTGCACCGTCATCGCGTAGGCGGTTTCGTGTTCCGGCAGCCGCGCCGGCGCCAGCGCGCGCAGGCTGCCGTCGGCGCTGTCGAACCAGACCTGCAGCGCGCCGTCCGCGTCGGCCAGGCACAGCCCGGTGTCGCCGTTGAACAGCCGCTGCAGCGGGTCGTTGCGCAGCACCTGCACCGGCCGCCCGGGCCACCACGGCGGCGACGGCGCGCCGCAGCCGCGCGGGGCGAAGGCCTGCGCCAGCCGGGCATTGACCGCCTGCGCGCCGCGCCGGCCCTGGCGCAGCGCGCACAGCACGCGAAAGCGCGCAAACGCCCGCAGCGCGGTGGCCGGATCGGGTGGTGCGGCGCGCACCGCCTCGGCCAGCGGCGCAAAGCCGTCGGCGATCGCGCGCCACACCGCATCCGGCACGTCCGGGCCTGGGTCGGCGTCGTCTTCGGCCAGCCAATGCACCGCGTCGCCGGAACGGGTGTCGGCCAGCCAGCGCAGCCGGTTGACGACGCCGCCCGGCGCGGGCCAGCCATCGCCCGGCGCGCCAGACCCCGACGTGTGTGGCGTTGCCAGAGCCACGCCGTTGATGTCGGCGGCCAGCCGGGCGATCGCCGAATCGGCGCCAAAGCGGTGGTTCTGGCGCAGCCAGACCGTGCAGTCGGGCAGCGTGGCGTGGCCGACGGGGTCGTCGTCGTGCGCAGCGGCCGCCAGCGCCGACGGCGCGAGGTCGAGCAGCCGGCCCAGCTCGCCGCGGCAGCGCGCGCTCAAGGCCGGCGCGGCGGCCAGTTCGGCAAACACCGCGCCGGCCTCGACCGCGGCGAGCTGGTGCTGGTCACCCAGCAGCACGATGCGCGCGGGCTCGGGCACCGCGTCGAGCAGCCGGGTGGCCAGTGCCAGGTCGAGCATCGAGGCCTCGTCGACCACCAGCAGGTCAATCGGCAGCCGCTGGCCGGCGTGGTGCACGAAGCCGCCGCCGGCCAGCCCGCTGCGCATGCCCAACAGCCGGTGGACGGTGAAGGCCTCGGTCGGCAGCCGCTCGCGCAGCGTGGCTGGCAGGTGGGCGGCGCGTTCACGCAAGGCCTCGGTCAGCCGCGCCGCGGCCTTGCCGGTCGGCGCTGCCAGCGCAATGCGCAGCGAGGCGTCTTCGGCGAGCAGGCAGGCCAGCAGGTTGACCACGGTGGTGGTCTTGCCGGTGCCCGGGCCGCCGCTGATGACTACCAGCCGCTGGCGCAGCGCCAGCGCGGCGGCCACTTCCTGCCAGTTGACGCGGTCGGCCTGGTTGGCCGCGGCGACACCGGTCGGCGCCGCCGCGGCGGCCGCCGCGCCGCGAAACAGCGCGCGCAGTTGCGCGGCGACATCGGGCGACGGTGCGCGCGGCAGCGGGCCGCTGGCACGCAGCAGGCGGCGCGCCAGCCGGACTTCATAGTCGTGGTGGCGCCGCAGGTACAGCCGCTGCTGGGCGTCGATGACCAGCGGCTGCGCGCCCGGTTGGCCGGCGACGCCGACCACGCCCGAGCGCAGCAGGCAATCGCACCAGGCGGCGCTGCTGGCCGGGGCGCCGGGTGCGGCGGCCGGCGGCGCCGCGGCCAGGTCGGCCAGCGGCAGGCAGACGTGGCCGTCCTCAATCGCCGCTTCGAGCGCCAGCGCGGCCTGGCGCAGCGCGGCGACCGACGTGTCATCGGCGCCGCGCGCTGCCGCCCAACGCGCCAGTTGCCAGGCCAGACCGGCGGCCAGCGCGGCGTTCAGGTCGGGGCGTAGGCTGTCGCTGGCCGGGCGATCGCCGCCGCCAAGGGCTGCGCCCGCGCTGTCGACAGCTTCTGCGACCGCGCGATCGGGCGACATGTCAGCGGCCACCGTCGGCCCCTTGCAGCAGCGCCGACAGCGCGTTGAGCAGCGCTGGCGACGGCCGGTTGAAGTACACGCCGCAGGGCGCGCCGTCGGCCTGGCGCCACGCCGGCCGCACGCCGCGCACGAAGAGATAGAGCGCGCCGCCGAAATGGCGTGCTCGGTCGTAGCCGGCCAGCCGCAGCGCCAGCCAGCGGTCGAGCGCGACGCTGTACAGCAGGTGCTGCAGGTGGTAGCCGCTGCGCGCCATCGCCACGGCCAGGGCGTCGCCGGCGTAGTCGGCCGGCTGGCTGCCGAGGTGGTTTGACTTCCAGTCGATCAGGTACCAGCGGCCGTGGTGGCAGACCACCGCGTCGATAAACCCGGTCAGCCAGCCGCGCAGCAGCGACGGCGCCAACGCCGGCAGCGGGTAGCCGTGCGCCGCCAGCAGCGCGGCCAAGTCGGCGCTGGACAGCGCGGTGGCCGGCAGGTGGAACGCCAGCTCGGCCACGCGTGCCGACGGTGGCTTGGCGGCCAGCGTCAGCGCCGGCACGCCGTCGCCGGCCGGCAGCGGCGTGTGCAGCACGTCGGCCAGCATGGCCTGAAGCTGCCGCGCCCAGCGCCGGCGCGTGGCCGCGTCGCGTGCACCGGGCAACGCCGCGCCGTGCACGCGCAGCGCGTCGGCCACCGCCGCTGGCCAGCCGGCGGGCTGCGTGAACTCGGCGTTTTCAAACACTGCGTGCAGGCACACGCCGGCGTGCGTGCCGCGGGCGAAGTGGAGGATGTCGTCGGGGTGTGGCGCGGCGCTTGCCGCGCCCGTGCGCGACGTGTCGGCGTGCGCGCCGGTGCCTGGGCTGGGCGCGGGGCCACCGTGGCCCCGGTCAACGGCGGCCGGCGCAGGGGTTGCGGCGGCCCAGCCGGCGTGGCCAGCGTCGTCGACCACGCCGTCGCTGCCGTTGCCATCGGCGTCAGGCTGCCCGTCGTGGTCCTGCGCAGCCAGCTCGTGCTCGGCGCCGTTGACCAAGCCGCTGTAGCTGCCGATGCGCCACGGCGCGGGCAGACCGCGCGGCGGCGGCAGCGCGGCCAGCGGCGCCGCGCCGGCGTCGTCGCGCGGCAGCGGTTGGCCGGCGTTCTCAGGCAGCGGGCGCAGCGCGGCGGCGGCCGGCGTCGTGCCGGCAGCACCGCCGGCAGTGGTGGCCTGCGCCACGGCATCACCATTGGCTGCGTCAACCAGCGTCTGCCAGCCGGCGTCCAGCACCTGCAGGCTGGGCAGCGTGGCCTGCTCTGCGTTCGCGCACCAGCCATCGGCGGTAAAGCCCTCGCCGCCGACCAGCCACGACAGCGGTCCGCCGCGCGACGGCTTGTCGCTGAAGTGCGCGCCGGCCGGGCTTAAGTACGGGCCGACGACCAGCGTGCAGCGCTGCACCGCGCGCGTCAGCGCGACGTAGACCAGCCGCAGCCCCTCGGCGGCCTCGGCCTGGCGGCGGCGCAGCCGCGCCGCGGCCAGGTCAAAGACGTCGGCGCCCATTTCGCCCGCTTGCTCGCCCGCTTCGCCGTCACCGCGCCAGTCGATCAGCGTGCGACCGGCGTCGTCCTGCCACAGCAGCGGCGGCTGCGCGCCGCTGTCGCGCGGCCGTCCGTCCCACAGAAAGGGGCAAAACACCAGCGGATATTCCAGCCCCTTGGCGCGGTGGATGGTGACGATTTGCACCAGTTGCCGGTCCGATTCCAGCCGCAGCAGGCTGTCGTCGTCGCGCAGCGGGTCGGCGCGCCTGCCCTGCAGCCAGCGCAGCAGCGCCGCCGGCGTGCGCTGCGTGCGCTCGGCGCGCTGCAGCAGCTCGCCCAGGTGCAGCACATTGGTCAGCCGCCGCGCCCCATCGACCCCCGCCAACAGCCGCGCGGTCAGTGAATCACCGGGGTCAGGTCTTGAGTTTTGCTTGACGCGTGTCAATTCCAGGCCGACGCCGCCACTGGGCGTCGACCGCGGCAGCCACGGCTGGTCGAGCAGCCGGCGCAGCAGCACGCCGATGCCGTGCTGCCGCCACAGCGCCTGCAGGTCGGCCAGCGCCTGCAGCAGCGCCACCCAGCGCGGCGTGTCGTCGGGCAGGCGCAGCAGCTCGTCGGCGTCGATGCCGATCAGCGCGCTGGCCAGCGCCGCCTTGACCAGCCCTTCGCGCGCCGGCTCGGCCACCGCGGCCAGCAGCCGCTGCAGGTCGGCCGCCTCGGCGCTGTGCCAGACGCTTTGCTGCGACAGCTCGACGCTGCCAACGTTCAGCGCTGCCAACCGCTCGCGCATCAGCCGGCCCTGGGCGTGGCTGCGCACCAGCACTGCGATGTCGCCGCCGCGCAGGGTCGGGTCGGCGCGCGGCGTGATCTGCACCTCACCGCGCTGGCCGGCGGCCAGCAGGCGCGCGATTTCGGTCGCCGTGGCCTGCACCGCGGCGTCGACCGCCAGCGCCCGGGCCAGCGGCGCGCCGTCGGGCGTGCGCGGCAGTTGCCACAACTCCAGCGCGGCGCGCGGCGCGCCGCTGCGGTCGACCAGCGCCGGCCGCGGCTTGCTGCCGACGCCGGCCGGCCAGTGCGCCAGTTGTTCGCGCATGAATGGCTGGGCGTGGCGGCCAAACAGCGCGTTGACCGCCGCCACCAGCGCCGGCACCGCGCGTTGGTTGTCGAGCAGGGTGTGGACGCTGTCGGCCACGCCGCGCGCGGCCAGGTAGGTGGCCAGGTCGGCGTTGCGAAAGCCGTAAATCGCCTGTTTGGGGTCGCCGACCAGAAACAGCGTGCGTGCGGCGGGGTCGTCCGCGGCGCCGTACAGCCGCCGGAAGATGGCCCATTGCAGCGGGTCGGTGTCCTGGAATTCGTCGATCAGCGCGGCCGGAAAGCGCTGGCGCAGCGCTGCCGCCAGCGCGGGGCCGTCGGGTCCGTGCAGGCGCTGGTGCAGCTTGGCCAGCAGGTCGTCAAAGGTCAGCACGCGCTGCTGGCGCTTGAGGTCGGCGAGTTGGCGCGGCGCCTCATCGAGCAGCCGGCGCAGCAGCGCCAGCCGGGCCAGCCGCAGCGTTTGCTGCAGCGCCACCTGCTGGTCGGCCAGGCGCTGCGCGGCGTCGAAAAACGCGTGCCGTGGCGCGACGTGGCCTTTGCGCGCGCCGCCGGCCAGCCGGTCGGCGGTCAGCAGCAGCGCGTCGTCCGGCAGTGCCGCCAACGCGTCGCCAGCGTCGAACCAGTCGTCCCAGGCCGCGCCGGCGCGGTCAATGCGTGCCGGCTTGTAGCTGGTGCGGCTTAGCCCCGAATCGGCGTGCAGCAGCGCCAGCAACGCCGCGCGCGCCGCTTGCCAGTGCTGCGCGGCGTCGGCGGCGGCGGAGTGCAGGGTCTGTACCGACGCCGCAGTCGACGACCCTGCCGACGCCGTTCGCGCCGCGCCCAGCGCCGCCGGCCAGCGCTGCTCGGCCAGCGGCCGCGCCGTGCAGCGTTGCAGCACATGCGCCCAGTGCGCCGGCTGGTCGCCGCTGCGCAGCAGGTGGTCGAGCAGCGGCGCCGGCAAGGCCGCCGCGGCCACTTCGCGGCGCCAGAAGTCGTTGATCACCTGCAGCCGCAGCGCATGGTCGTCGGCCAACAGGTCTTGCCGCAGCGGCTGCTGCGCGCTGAACGCGGCGTCGCCCAGCGCGCGCTGGCAAAAGCCGTGGATGGTGAACACCGCCGCCTCGTCAAACGCCGCCAGCGCGCGCGCCAGCCGGCGTTCGATGCGGGCCGGGTCCATCCCTTGCGCGCGCAGCCGGTCCAGCCAGGGGGCGATGAACGCGTCGTCGTCGGCCGGACGTTCGCCGTGCAGCATCTGCAGCGCCAGCCGCAGGCGCGCGCGGACGCGCTCGCGCAGCTCGGCGGTGGCGGCGATGGTGAAGGTGACCACCAGCACCTGGCCGATCGCCAGCCCGCGTTCGACCACCAGCCGCAGCACCAGCGCGCAAATCGCCCAGGTCTTGCCGGTACCGGCCGAGGCCTCGACCAGCCGCACGCCGTCCAGCGGCACGCGCAACAGGTCAAGCGGCGTCATCGTCGTTGCGCGCGGCATGAACGATGAGCGTGCCGTGCTGCGCACGGCACATGAACAATGAAAAAACCACGACTGCGGCATGCAGGCGTCGGCGCGCGTGGAATGAACGAAGAAACGCCCTGGCCGTCGCCTGCGGGGATTTGTTCATCGTTCATGCCGGCGCAGCCGGCGTCATTGTTCATTGCGCCGCCGCCTCGGCCAGCCCGTCAAACACCGCATGCGCGGTGGCGTGGAAGTCGGCGCGTTGGGCGGCATCGGCTTCGCCCAGCGGGTCGGCGCGGCCGCGCAGCGCGAGCTGGACATAGGGGTCGGTGGCGTCGCCACCCGGGCGGTGCAAGGCGGTGCGGGCGGCGGCCAGGCGGTCGCCGCTTTGCACATAGGCCCACGACGCTTCAGGAAAAAACGGCAGCGGTTCGGTCAGCGCGCGGGCGTAGCAACGCAGCAGCGCGTGCAGCCGCGGCCAGGGGTCGGCCACCGGCTGCAGGCGCAGCAGGGCGTCGCCGGTCAGCAGCGTGGTCACCGGCGCGGCGCCGGCGGCCGGCTGGGCGCACAGCAGCAGGTGCTGCAGCCAGGCCTGCAGGCGGTCGACCGCGCGCAGCTTGCCGTGGCGTTGCAGCAGCGCGCCGGACGGGCGCAGGGCGTTGAAGGTGGCGTCCAGCGTCCACGGCAGCGGGTCGCCGGGCAGCGCCAGCCGCAGCGACACGCTGTGCGGCGGCAGCGCCGCGCCGCGCCTTTCGGCGCGCACGCGCGCGGCATGGCGGCTCAAGTGGGTGAGCTGGGCGTCCAGCCAGCGCGCGGCGAACGCGCCGGCCGGTGCCTCGATGCCGGCGGCGGCCAGCGTGCGCACCGTGTCGGCGTCGGCCCCGGCCAGCAGCGGCGGCAGCAGCCGCTCGCCCAGGGCGTGCCGGGCCAGGCCGTCGGGGACCAGGGGTTCGTCGTCGTCCAGCGCATCGTCTGGCCGCTGCAGCAATAGGCCCAGCCGCTTGCGCAGCAAGAAGCGGCACGGCTGCCGAAAACAGGCCCACCATGGCGACCATTCGATGCGGTGCCAGTCGGCGCCCGGCGCCGGCAGCGCGAAGCGAAACAGCGGCGTGGCCGCCGCGGTGGCGAGGTGGTCGCTGTCGGCCGCCGCCGCGCCGCCGAGGTCGATGCGGAAGTCCGAGGCGACTTCGGCGGCCGGGTCGGCGACCACCCGCGCCAACGCGTCGGCGGCCTCGCCGCGGTGGAGTCCCGGCGCTGACCCGATGCGCCCGGCGCGCGCTACGTTCAGCGCCGCGGCCAGGTCGGCGCGCCGGCTGCGCAGCCGCGGGTCGCAGTCGCTGCCAAAGGCCGCTTCATCAAAGGCCTGCAGCGGCTGCTGCACGACCAGCCGCGCACGCGCGTTGCCGCCCTGCAGCAGCGGGTCAAGAAAGTCGAGCAACTCGTCGACCAGCACCGATGGCGGCAGCGCGCTGTTGTCGCGCACGCTGCGGCCGGTGCAGCTCAAGTGCAGCACGTCGCGCGCGGCCAGCATCAGGTCGAGGAACAGGTTGCGGTCGTCGTCGCGGCGCTGCCGGTCGCCCACGCGCGGCGCGGCGGCCAGCAGGTCGAACTCATCGGGCCGCGTGGCCGATGGAAACGCCGCCTCGCCATGGCCGTTCAGGCCGAGCAGGCAGACCACGCGGTAGGGCAGGCCGCGCAGGCTGCTAAAGGCCGAGAAGGTGACCGCGCCGGTCGGCACGCCGCCGCGCACCGCGTCGTCCAGCAGCGCGTGCAGCGCGTCGCGCACCAGCGCCAGCGGCAGCGGCTCGGTCAGTGCCGCGCTGTCCCAGCGCCGCGCCAGCGTGGCGATGGCCGCGCGCAGCTCGCGCAGCGCGTCGTGTTCGCCGTCGTCGGCCAGCACCCAGGCGGCCAGCGTCTCGTGCAGCAGCGCCACCCAGCGCGCCGGCGGCAGCGGCTGCGCGGTCTGCGCCAGCAGCCGCTCCAGCGCCTGCGCCACCAGCCACAGCGCACCCAGGTCGCGCGCGGCGCTGCCTTCGGCGTCGCCGGCCGGCAGGCGGTCGGCAAAGGGCTGCGGCCAGGCCGGGCCGCCGGTGCCGGTGTCGTCGACCGGGGCGTCGGGTGGCGGCGCATCGGGCAGCGCGTGGCCGAGAAACAGCCGCTCCAGCCCGGCGGCCAGCGTGTGGCGGCCGTCGTCGGGCAGGCCCAGGCGGCGCTGGTGCGCGGCGTCTAGCGCCCAGTGCACGCCGGCGTCGGCCAGCCAGCGCTGCACCCGCGCCAGGCCCTCGTCGTCCAGGCCAAAGCGGCGCGCCACCGGCCCCTGGCGCAGCAGCGCGACCAGCGCGCTGACCGGCAGCCGCGAATCGGCCAGCGCCAGCACGTCGAGCAGCGCCCGCGCCGGCGCATTGACCGCGGCCAGCGAGCGGCCGGTGATGGTGTAGGGGATGCGCAGCGCCGGCGCCGCGGTGCCGAACACCGCGTCGATCAGCGGCGTCGCCGCTTCCAGGTCGGGCGTCAGCACCAGGATGTCGGACAGCGCCAGCGCCGTCGTGCCGTCGGCGCGCGCGCCGTCGCCGTTGCCCGCGTCGAGCAGCCCGAGCAGCCGGTCGTGCAACACCTCCAGCTCGCGCGTCAGGCTGTGGCAGACGTGGATCTCGACGCTGCGGTCATCCGGCGCCAGCGCCCAGCCGCCCGGCGCCGGCAGCGCCAGTGTCAGCAGGCTGTTTTGCAGCCGCGCCAGCAGGTGGTCGGCGGGGTGTTCGCGGTAGTCGGCGTCGTCGACCACGCCGTCGTCGCCGGCGGCGGCCAGCAGCAGCCCGAGGTGGGCCTGCGTCTGCCGGCCCCAGGCGGCCAGCAGCGGGTGGCCGACCTCGTGGTGCAGCGGCGCGTCGTCGTCCGGCACGCGGCCGGCGCGGTCGGCGGCAGCGTCGGCCAACGCCGCCAGCCGGCGCGGCGTCAGCAGGTCAAACCAGTACTCGGCGCAGGGGTTGAGCACGCTGACGTGTACCTCGACCACCCGCGCCAGTTGCCGCAGCAGCGCCAGGTGCAGCGGCGCCAGCGCCGGCAGCAGCAGCACCTCGACCCGCGGCGCCACCCCGGCCGCCGCCGCCAGCCCGGCCAGCGCGCCATCGTCCAACGCCTGCAGCCTGAGCAAGGCCGCAACGCCGGGATCCACGCCGGGGTCAGGTCTTGAGTTTTGCCCCCCTTTTTCGGCACCTTCGGCGCCGTCGGCCGCGTCGCGCTGCGCAACGAGCAACTGGCGCAGCAGCGCGGCCTGCCAGGCCTCATCGGCCGGCGCGCCGGGCACCGCCGGTTGTCCGGCGCACCAGGCCTGCAGCCAGTCGGGCCGGTAGCTGGCGTAGTGCTCAAAGCAGGTGGCCAGGCGCTGCGCCAGTTGCAGCCGCGTTGCCGCGTCGGCCGCCGCCAGCCAGGCCGCCAGCCGCGGCGCGGCAGCGCCGGCGGCGGCGTGCTCGCCCAGCAGTTGCCACAGCCGCCAGGCGCTGCTGTCGGCGTCCAGCAGCGGCGCGCTGTGCAAGTCGGGCAGCAGGCGGCCGATTTGCCGCCACAGCCACGGCGCCAGCCACTGCGTGCGCAGCCCGGCGGCCACGCCGTGGCGCGCGGCGACCGCCAGCGTCAAGTGGCGCTGCACCGCGCTGCTGGGCACCACCACGTCGTCAAAGGCCAGCGGGTCGTCGCGCACGCCGCCCAGGCGCTCGGCCACCGCGGCCAGCAAGGTTTCGGCGCGGTTGGACAGGTGCAGGTGCAGCATTCGCCGGGGACAGGGATGCGGGCGCGCGGCGTTTCAGGCGCTGGCCGACACCGGCGCCGCCGCCAGCAGCGTCTGCAGCGCCTGTTCGCGCACGCCGTAGTAGGCCTTCAGCGCGTCGACCTCGGCCAGCAGCGCGGCGCGGCGCGCGGCCGGCAGCGGCTGCGCGCGGCGCACCGCCAGCACCATCTTGTTCTTCGCGGTGTGTTCGGGTGAGATGAACTCGAACACCTGGGTGTCGTAGCCGGCCGATTGCAGCAGCAGCGCGCGCAGCGTGTCGGTCAGCATCTCGGCCTGTTCGGACATGTGGATGCCGTGGCGCAGCATCGGCGCGAGCAGCGGTGGCGCCTGCATTTGCGGCCGCAACTGCTGGTGGCAGCACGGCGAGCAGACGACCACCGCCGCGCCGGCGGCCACGCCGTGGTGCATGGCGACGTCGGTGGCGGTGTCGCAGGCGTGCAGCGCAATCATCAGGTCGACCGGCGCGGCGACATGCGCGCGCACGTCGCCGCAGACAAAGCGCAGCCCGTCCAGCGCCAGCCGCTGCGCGCTGGCGTTGGCGGCGTCCACCAGCGCCGGGCGCAGCTCGACGCCGGTGACCTCGGCCACCACGCCGCGCTGGCGCGCCAGGTGGTGGTGGACCGCAAAGGTCAGGTAGCCGCGGCCGGCGCCGAAGTCCAGCACCCGGATGCGCGCCGCGTCGCGCAGCGGCGAGCGGCCGATTGCGGCGTCAAGCACCTCGATGAACTTGTTGATCTGCCGCCATTTGCGCGCCATCGCCGGCACCAGATGCTGCTGCGCGTCGGCAATGCCCAATTCGGCCAGAAACGGCGTGGCCAGCGTCAGCGGGTGGCGGCGGGCGCGGTTGTGCACCGCTGGCAGGGGTGGCGCCGCGGCGTCGTCGGGCGCGGGGTCTGACGACGCCCGCGCTGGCGGTGCGTGGCCAGCGGTGGCGGTCGCGCCAGCCTCGTCGCTGCCATCGTGGCCGTCGGCCAGATCGGCCCGATCGGCGCCGCCCGGCGCGGGCGGCGCAGCCAGCCGGCCGACGCGCAACGCCCAGCGGCCCTTGCGGTCGCGCGCCAGCTGCAGGTCGTGGCTGCGTGTGACCAGGTGGGCGTGGCCGAACGGCTGGCCGAGCAGGCGTTGCAGCAGCGCCAGCGCCGGCTCAATCGGCAGGTTCTTGGTCACGTCGCGCGTGGTGTGGCGCCAGACCAGCGACAACTGCGGCTGGCCGCGCAAGGTCAACGGCCGCAGCAGCAGCTTTTGCAGGTCGGCATCGGCCGCCGCGGTCGCGTGCATCGGCCGCGCCAACTGCAGGCGCACCACGCTGGCCTCGT
>WBZS01000431.1_pt1 | contig 56329 bp, 50 predicted proteins | sample 5204201 | NCBI WGS metagenome assembly WBZS01 (sample SAMN12344357, study PRJNA552823) | activated sludge metagenome | biome: Activated sludge suspended growth; feature: Nitrification reactor; material: Wastewater; isolation source: activated sludge from nitrification reactor of wastewater...
CGAGGTTGTGGTGGTGGGGGCAGACGAGGGCGGTGTGGGCGAGGTCGGTGGGGCCGCCGTCCCACCAGGGGATGGTGTGGTGGGCGTGGCAGATGCCGAGGGGGGCGTCGCAGCCGGGGAACACACAGCCCCGGTCTCGTAGGTTGAGGGCTTGTCGGAGGGGTCCGGTGACGAGGCGTTGGCTGCGGCCCAGGTCCAGGATTTCCGAGGGTCCGCCCAACACGGCGGGCAGCAGGTCGGCGTCGCAGGCGAGGCGGCGGAGGTCGCCGGCGCTGATCGCCTGCCCGGACTCCAGGATGCCGGCCGCGACGCTGTCGGTGTGGAGTCGGTCGTAGTTCAGGGTGACCACGATCCGGGGCCGGTCGCCGCCCAGCCCGGGGGCGCCGGCGTGTTGCTGGTGGTGGGCGGTCAGGGTGACCAGGGCGTCGGCGCGGCGTTGCGCCGGGCTGGTCAACTCACCAAGCGGGTCGTGGCGGTCCAGGGCGCGGCGGTGGTCGGCGAGGGCGTAGGCGTCGATGAGTTTCACGAATCCGTCGGCGTCCACTGTGGGGAGTGACCCGCGGATCAGGGTGGAGCCGTGCCCGTCGGGGAAGAACGACAGGCCCCGCCCCGCCCGCGCGGTCCGGGCTTCGCGGTCCAGGCGGGTGGTTTCCCGGTGTTCGGTGCCGGCGGGGTCGATGGTTTCGATGAGGCGGCGGGTCAGGTGGGTCAGGCCGCGGGCGTCGAACTCGGCGGCGTACCCGATCATCACCTGTTCGGCCGCGACGGTCTGCGCCCCGGTGAGGTCGTCGCCCAACCGGGTCAGGACCCCGCTGATGGCGGTGGCCTGCTCGAACCCGACCCGCCCGGTCAGGGTGGCTTCCGCCAGGGCCGGGTAGCGGCCCAACTCGTGGCCGTGGCGGACGAGGCGGTGGGCTTCGGCGCGGGTGGCCCGCTCCGTGACGGGCAGCCACGACGTGACGGGTACCCCGACCGCCCGTTCACCCGCCCCGACCTGGTCGGCTTCGGCGCACAGGGTGATCAGCAGTCCCTGGACCCGGCCGGCGACCCGGCGGGCGGCGACCACCCAGCCGAGCCGGTCGGTGTCCGACCCGCCCCCCCGATCCCGATCGACCCGGTCGAGCACGTCCGCCAGTTGGGTCAACGCCTCACCGACCGGCAACAACTCCCTCGTGGTGTCCATACCCGAGACGCTAACCACCGCCACCGACACTTCCCGCACCCAGGAACAGCTCCCAGGCAAGCCCATCCGTTCACTTATTCACTTACGTGTTCGAATACGGCGTCAGTGCTCCGAGGTGCGTTCACGGCGGCCCGCGCCGTGCCCGGAGCAGGGGTCAGGAGCCAGCCGGCGACGCCCTCAGCGGCGCCTCGACTTCGCCACGTTTCCCCGCCCTGCAGCCCGGGCGTCCGTGGCGAACCTGAGGCGTCCGTGGCCGACCCGCGGCGTCCGTGGCGAACCTGAGGCGTCCGTGGCGAACCCGAGGCGTCCGTGGCGAACCTGAGGCGTCCGCGGCCGACCCGCGGCGCTCAGGAGCGCGCGGCGTCCCTGACCTCGCGGGGCAGCCCGAAGGAGGTCTTCTCTTCGATGATCACGTCCTCGACGGCGGGCGGGAAGCCGTGCTGCTCGAGGAGGGCGCAGACGCCCTGCACCAACGACTCGGGGACCGATGCCCCGGAGGTGACGCCGACCCGCTCGACACCGACCAGCCAGGCCGGGTCGATCTCGGAGGCGTTGTCGACGCGGCGGGCATCCCGGGCGCCGGCCTCGCGGGCGACCTCGACGAGGCGCACCGAGTTCGACGAGTTCGCGGAACCCACGACGATGACCAGATCGGCTCCGGCGGCGATGTGCTTCACCGCGGTCTGCCGGTTCTGGGTGGCGTAGCAGATGTCGTCGCGGGACCGGTCGGTGAGCAGCGGGAACTTGTCGCGGATGCGCGCGATCGTCTCCGCAGTCTCGTCCACGCTGAGCGTCGTCTGCGTGAGGAAGGTCACCCGGCTGGGGTCCCGCAGGACGAGTCCCTCGACGTCCTCCGGCTTCTCGATCAGCGTGATGGCGTCCGGCGCCTCGCCGGTGGTGCCCTCGACCTCTTCGTGGCCGGCGTGCCCGATCAGGACGATGTCGACGCCCTGGGCGGCGAACTTCTTGGCCTCGTTGTGGACGCGCGTGACCAACGGGCACGTCGCGTCGATCGTCTTCAGGCCGCGGGCCGCGGCGTCCGCGTGCACCGCCGGCGAGACGCCGTGCGCCGAGAACACGACGGTGGCACCGGCGGGAACGGCGTCCAACTCGTCGACGAAGATCGCGCCGCGCTGCTCCAGTTCCTCCACCACGTGCCGGTTGTGGACGATCTGCTTGCGCACGTAGATCGGGACGCCGAAGCGCTCCAACGCCAACTCGACGGTGGTCACGGCCCGATCCACCCCGGCGCAGTAGCCACGCGGGCCGGCCAGCACAACGCTCTTCGTCATGCCGGACAGTGTAGGCGGGGGCGCCCGGGCCGCCTGGCCCCCGCACCCCAGCCCACCCCGGGCCCGCACCAGAACCGTCAGAGGGACGCCGTAGGCTGACCGCCGTGCCCCTGACGTCCTCCCCCGAGCACCCGCAGCCGCTGCGGGTGGTCGTCAACGTCCTCAAGGACTACATCGAGCGCACCAGCGCGATCTGGGTGGAGGGCCAGCTCATCCAGATCAACCGCCGCGCCGGTTCGGCGCTGCAGTTCCTGACCCTGCGCGACAAGCTCGCGGAGGTGTCGGTGAAGGTGTCGACCACGACCGCGGTGCTGGACGCCGCGGGCCCGCTCACCGAGGGCCAACTGGTGGCGGCCTGGGTGCACCCGACGCTGTGGAGCAAGTCGGGCCAGCTCACGTTCGAGTGCCGCGACATCCGGCCGTCCGGGGAGGGCCGCCTGTTGGCCCACCTGGAGGCGACGAAGCGCCGCCTGCAGGCCGAGGGCCTGTTCTCCCCCGACCTGAAGAAGCCGTTGCCGGTGCTGCCACGCCGCATCGGCCTGGTGACGGCCGAGGCGTCCGCCGCCGAACGCGACGTCGTCGAGAACGTGCGCCGCCGCTGGCCGGCCGCCCTGCTCGAGATCCGGCACGCCCTCATGCAGGGCCCCAACGCGGCCCAGCAGGTGGCTGACGCCCTCGGCGTCCTCGACCGGCACCCCGAGGTCGACGTGATCATCGTCGCCCGCGGCGGCGGCTCGCTGGAAGACCTGCTGCCCTTCTCCGACGAGGGCCTGGTGCGGGCCGCGTTCGCCTGCCGGACGCCGCTGGTCTCGGCCATCGGTCACGAGACCGACACCCCGATCCTCGACCTGGTGGCCGACCTGCGGGCCTCCACCCCGACCGACGCCGCCAAGCGCGTGGTGCCGGACGCCGCGGCCGAAGCCGAGCACGTCCGGCAGGCCGTCGCCCGTGCCCGCCGCGCGGTCGAGCACCGACTCGCCGCCGAGCAGCGGCTGCTCGACGACCTGCGGTCGCGGCCCGTGCTGCGCGACCCGACCGCCGCGGTCGACATCGCCGCGGAACGCGTCCGCGATCTGACCGGACGCCTCCGGCGCGCCGTCGGCGGCCGGGTCGAGGCCGAGCAGACCGCGCTGGGCCACACGCTGGCCCGCGTCCGGGCGCTGTCGCCACAGGCGACGCTGCAGCGCGGCTACGCGATCCTCACCGCCGACGACGGGTCGACGATCACGTCGATCGCCCAGGTCGAGCCGGACGCCGTCGTGGTGGCCCGGCTCCTCGACGGCGAGATCGCCGCCACCGTCATCGACGTCGAACCCACCGACCCCCACCCCGACCAGGAGGAATGATGAGCGACACCCCCGACCTGTCCTACGAGGAGGCCCGCGACCAGTTGATCGCGGTGGTGCGCGAGCTCGAGTCCGGCAACGTGCCGCTCAGCCGCTCGATGGAGTTGTGGTCGCGCGGCGAGACGCTCGCCGCGCTCTGCCAGCGCTGGCTGGACGGTGCGAAAGAGACGATCCGGCGCGCCCAGTCCTCTCCGAGGCCGGTCCCCGCCGAGCCGGGGGACCCGGCCGAGCCACGCGGCAGCGAGTCCGACGAGCCCGAATAGCCCCTACTCGCCGTGCGCGAGCCGGCTCAACGCGTCGGCGTCGGTGATCCGTTCCCGCTCCCGCCCGTGCTCGGCCCCGAGGGCGCGCTCGGCGGCGGCGACCCGCTGCCAGCCGTCGAAGCCCACCGGCCGGACGCCGCGCTCGGCGAGCAGCCGATCCACCGTCGAGGGTTCGTGCATGAGGTCGGCGAGGACGGCCGCGGCCACGGCGTCCGCGTTGCGGCGCTGGGTGCCGAAGCCGCTGGTCCAGCCCAGGGCGACCCAGCCGGCGGCGTACTCGCCGGGCTGCACCTCCCCCGCCAGGTCCACGACGCGGTGCCGGTCGTCGGTCGGGATCAGCCCGGTCCGCGCGTCGAACGGCACGTCCGACAGCGGCACCCCCCGCGAGCCGGTGGCCCGCAGCACCAACTGGGCGGGGATCATGTCGGGCTTGCCGGCCGACACGAGGCGTCCGGCCTTGTCGAGCGCCGTCGTCTCGATCCGGACGCCGTCGAGCCGGTCCGTGCCGCGGAATTCGATGGGCCGCGTCCAGAACTTGATCCGCAGCTTCGCCTTGGCCCCCACCACCTCGCGCTGCGCGGCCGCCCGCCAGTGCACGAAGGCCTCCTGCACCCGCTCGGACAGGCCGGCGGTGTCCACGTTGAGCGCCGCGTGGTCGAACCGGACGGCCACCCCGGGCAGGGTGAGCAACTCGGCCAGGTCGCGCGGTTTCAGGGCGCAGGATTCGGGCCCGCGCCACACCAGGACGGTGATGTCCCGGACGCGGTGGGCGGCCAGGTGCTGGCGGACGCCCTCCGGCATGTCGGTCTCCGCGAAGGCGTCCGGCGACTTCAGCAGCACCCGCGCCAGGTCGACGGCCACGTCCCCCAGGCCCACGAGGACCACCTGGGCGACGCCGGTCAGGTCGAACGGCGCGGCGCCCTGGGCGCCGCTGTACCACTGGGCGAACTCGCGGCCCGAGCGCACGCCGGACAGGTGCTCGCCGGGCACGTCGAGCAGGCGGTCCGCCGGCGCCCCCGTGGCGTAGACCACGGCGTCGTACGCGGCCAGCAGTTCGGCCCGGGTCAGGTCGCGCCCGACCTCGACCCCACCCAGCAGCCGCACCCCCGGCTGCTGCAGGAGTTCCTCGAACTCGGCGATCAGCCCGCGGTAGTCGTGGTCGGGCGCGACGCCGTTGCGGAGCAGCCCGAACGGGGTCAGGTTGCGGTCGAGCAGGTCGACCTCGACTTTGCTGCCGCCGCGGGCCAGCAAGCGGGACGCCGTGGCGAGCCCCGCGACCCCGGCACCCACGATCCCGATGCGCCGGTGCGCCCCGTTCTCTTCACCCATGGCGCGAACCCTACTCGGCTCCCGAGCCGGACGCCCCGGCCGCGGCTACCCGAAGCGCAGGGCGGCGGCGAACGTTTCCAGCGACTCGTACGGCACGTCCCCGCTCACGATCGTGACGTGGTCGGGGCTGGTCAGCACCAGGGAGCGGGTGCGGCCGTCGGACGACCGGTACCGCGCCCAGGGGCGGCCCGCCACGGCCGCCTCGCCCTCGCGCAGGCCGCTGCGGGTGACGTCGGCCACGAAGGGCTCCGGTTGGGTGTCCCGCTGGTCGACGGCGTAGTAGCGCTGGTCGGGCGACAGGTAGCCGAGGGCGAAGGTGTTGCCGGGGGCCGGGTCGCCGCCGAGCCCGGGGCGGCCCTGCGGCGTCCAGCGGGCCCGGGTGCACACCCAACCCTCGGGCAGCGCGGGCACGGCCACGGCGTACGGGGCGGCCGCGGCCGCCAGGCTCGCGACCGGCGCCGGATCGGTGCGGGCGATCGGCGGCTCGGGCACCCGCTGGAACCACCACACGGCCAGCAGGGCCGGCAGCAGCACGACCAGCATCGCGACGATGAGGTGGATCACCGGCGGGTTCGGTCGGGTGCGCGCCATGCGGGCCATGATGGCAGACGGGGGAAGGAGGGCCGCCGTCGGGCAGGATGGGCGGATGCCGCTCCCCGTCACCGTGGCCCGCGCCGACACCCCGCACGGCGAGGTCGCCCTGCGCCGCCGCGGCGGCGTCGTCGAGCTCATCGTCAACGGGGTGTTCGCCATGGACTCCGCGGAGACGACCTCCGAGATCGCGTTGGCGGACGCCGCCCCGCCGGGCCGGGTGCTCGTCGGCGGCTTGGGCCTGGGGTACACGGCCGGACGCCTGCTCGACCGCGGGGCGTCCACGGTCGACGTCGTCGAACTCGCCGGCCCGCTGCTCGACTGGGCGCGGGCGGGGCTCACCGACCAACTGGGGCGGGTCGCCGCGGACCCGCGCGTGCGCCTGCACCACGGCGACATCGCCGAGTGGATCGCCGGCCGGCCCGGCCCTTGGGACGCCATCCTGCTCGATGTCGACAACGGGCCCAGCTTCCTGATCCACGAGCACAACGCCCGCGTCTACGACGCCGTCCTGCTCGCGGAGTTCCTGGGCCGGCTGGCGCCCCGAGGCGTCCTGCTGATCTGGTGCGAGGAGCGCTCCCCCGCCCTACGGGCGACCCTGGACGCCGTGCTCGCGGCGCGGGGCGCACCCGCGGCGTCCGAGATCGTCGTCGCGGTCGAACGCGAGGGACGCCGCTTCGACTACGCCCTGTACCGCGCCGAGGCGCCGGCGGCGGGGATCAGTAGCCGTACTCCTCCAGCAGGTCGGTGACGAGCGCGGCGATCGGGGAACGCTCCGAGCGGGTCAGGGTGACGTGGGCGAACAGCGGGTGCCCCGTCAATTTCTCGACCACCGCCAGCACCCCGTCGTGCAGCCCGACGCGCAGGTTGTCGCGCTGGAACACGTCGTGGGTGAGCACCACGCGCGAGTTCTGCCCGATCCGCGACAGCACGGTGAGCAGCACGTTGCGCTCCAACGATTGCGCCTCGTCGACGATCACGAAGGCGTTGTGCAGCGAGCGACCCCGGATGTGGGTGAGGGGCAGCACCTCGAGCAGCCCCCGCGACAGGATCTCGTCCACGACGTTCTTGTGCACCACCGAGCCGAGCGTGTCGAACACCGCCTGCCCCCAGGGCGACATCTTCTCGCCCTGGTCGCCGGGCAGGAACCCCAACTCCTGACCGCCCACCGCATAGAGCGGCCGGAACACCAGCACCTTGTCGTGCAGGCCCCGCTCCATGACGGCCTCGAGGCCGGCGGCCAGGGCGAGCGCGGACTTGCCGGTGCCGGCGCGGCCGCCGAGCGACACGATGCCGACGGCCGGGTCGAGCAGCAGGTCGAGGGCGACCCGCTGCTCGGCGGAGCGTCCGTGCAGCCCGAACGCGTCCCGGTCCGACCGGACGAGCCGCAGCACGTGGTCCACGTGGACGCGGCCGAGCGCCGTCGACGCGCCGCCGCGGGCGATGACGCCCGCGTGCACCGGGAGGGCGGCGATGGCCTCATTGCCGATGCCGCCGTCGTCGTACAGGGCGTCGATCTCGTCGGCGGTCAGGTCGACCTCGACCAGGCCGGTCCAGCCGGTGTCGCGTGCCTGCTCGTGCTTGTACTCCTCGGCCGCCAGCCCGACGGACGCCGCCTTGACCCGCAGCGGCAGGTCCTTGGTGACGAGCACCACGTCGCGGCCCTGGGCCGCGTAGTGCACGGCGACGGCCAGGATGCGCGCGTCGTTGTCGCCCAGCCGGAACCCGGCCGGCAGGACGTCACCCTCGGTGTGGTTGAGTTCGACGCGGACCGTGCCCCCGGCGTCGTTCACCGGGACCGCGTGGTCGAGGCGGCCGTGCCGCACCCGCAGGTCGTCGAGGAACCGCAGCACGACCCGCGCCGCGTGGCCCAGTTCGGCGTGGTGGCGCTTGGCCTCGAGTTCGTTGACGACGACGAGCGGCAGCACCACCTCGTGCTCGGCGAAGTGCCGCAGCGCCAGTGGATCGGCCAGCAGCACCGAGGTGTCGACGAGGTAGACCCGCTGGGGGGACGCCTCCGGTGGACGGTGAGTGTCGGGCAAGGTCGGTCCTTCGCCTCAGGGTCGGGCCCGCCGGGCGCCGGCCGCACCAGTGATCCGAGTCGGACGCCGCGGGCGTCCGACACCTGCACGCTAACCAGCCCGCGCGCCCCCCGCACGGCCGCCACGCCGAGGACGGGGCCGGGGGTCTCCGGGCCGCCCGGGCCCGCGCGGACCGCCCCTAGGATGCCGGGGTGACCCTCGATCCCCGCTTCGCCCTCGGCGCCTCGCCCCTCCTCGCCACCGCCCCCCTCGCGCCCGCGGCGTCCGTGATCGCGGGCGACCGCTGGCGCGTGACCGTGCTCACCGAGCGGTTGGTGCGCCTGGAGTACTCGGCCGACGGCGTCTTCGAGGACCGCCCGACCCAGGTCGTGCTCGACCGCGCCTTCGGGACCCCGCAGTTCGCGCTGACCAGGAAGGGGGCCGGCCTCCTGCTGCGGACGCCGGGCCTCACGCTCGAGTACGACGGCGGCCCCTTCTCGACCGGCGGGCTCGTGGTCACGCCGGCGGGCGGCGAGGTCCACCACCGGGTGTGGCGCTACGGCGAGACGATCCCCGAGGGCCACCTGCCCGTCAACCTGGGCGGCACCGCGCGCACCCTGGACGGCGTCGACGGGCCCTGCCCGCTGGAGCCGGGGCTGGCCAGCACGCTGGGGGTCGCCGTCCTGGACGACTCGGGTTCGCTGGCCCTCACCGAGGAGGGCTGGGTCGCCCCCCGCCGCGGCGACCTCGACCTCTACGTCTTCGCCCACGGCGACGACTACGCCGGGGCGATCCGGGACTTCCACCGGCTCACCGGCCCGACGCCGCTGCTGCCGCGCTACGCCCTCGGCAACTGGTGGAGCCGCTACCACGCCTACAGCGCCGACGAGTACCGCGCCCTGCTCGACACGTTCGACGCCGAGGGTTTGCCGTTCAGCGTGGCCGTCCTGGACATGGACTGGCACCTCGTCGACCTGCCCGCCCGCTTCGGCGACGGCTGGACCGGCTACAGCTGGAACCGCGACCTCTTCCCCGACCCCGCTGGCTTCCTCGCCGAGTTGCACGACCGCGGCCTGGCCGTCACGCTCAACGTCCACCCCGCGTCCGGCATCCGGGCCCACGAGGACGCCTACGGTGCGATCGCCGCCCGGGTGGGCGCCGACGCGGACGCCGAGGAGCCCGTGGTGTTCGACATCGGCGACCCCGGCTTCGCCGCCCCATACCTGGAGGAGGTGCACCACCCGCTCGAGGAGCAGGGCGTCGACTTCTGGTGGATCGACTGGCAGCAGGGCGACTCCACCCGGGTGCCCGGGCTGGACCCGTTGTGGGCCCTGAACCACCTGCACCTGCTCGACAACGCCCGCAGCGGCAAGCGGCCCCTGATCCTGTCCCGGTACGCCGGGCCGGGCTCGCACCGCTACCCCATCGGTTTCTCGGGCGACACGGTGACGACGTGGGAGTCGCTGCGCTTCCAGCCCTACTTCACCGCGACGGCGGCGAACATCGGCTACGGCTGGTGGAGCCACGACATCGGCGGCCACATGTGGGGCTACCGCGACGAGGAACTGACGGCCCGCTGGTTCCAGTTGGGCGCGTTCTCCCCCATCAACCGGCTGCATTCGACGAGCAGCCACTTCGCCACCAAGGAGCCGTGGATGTTCGACGCCGTCCACGGCGCCGTCATGGCGGACAGCCTGCGGCTGCGGCACCGCCTGATCCCCTACCTGTACACCATGAACGAGCGCGCGCACGCCGCCGGCGAGCCGCTCGTGCGGCCCCTGTACTGGCAGGAGTCCCGGCTCGAGACGATCCTGGAGTCGCGCACCTCGTTCCTGTTCGGCACCGAGTTGCTGGTGGCCGCGATCACCGACCCCGTCGACCCGCACACCAAGCACGCCGCGGTCGAGACGTGGCTGCCGGCCGGGGGGTGGGTCGACTTCTTCACCGGCCTGCGCTACGACGGCGGCCGCCGGGTGCGGCTGCACCGCCCGATCGCCACCCTCCCGGTGCTGGCCCGCGCGGGCGCGATCGTGCCCCTGACGGGCGGGGAGCGGCTCGGCGTCGAGAATCCGGACACCCTCGAGGTGCGGGTCTTCGCCGGCGCGGACGGCACCTTCACCCTCTACGAGGACGACGACGCCCTCGCCCCGCGGCCGGTCCGCACCCGCCTGACCTGGTCGGACGCCGAGGGCGCCCTCACCGTCCACCCGGCCGAGGGGGCCCTGGACGTCGTCCCCGCGACCCGCACCTGGACGCTGCGCCTGGTCGGCGTCGCGCCGTGCCGGGCGGCCGACCACCCGTCCCGCTACGACGAGGCCACCGGCACCCTCACCGTCGACGTGGGCCCGGTGCCGACGGCGTCCGGGACGGTGGTGCGGCTGGCCGAACCGGCGGCGACGGCGTCCAACCGGGAACTGGACCGCATCGAGGCGTTCCTGCTGCGCGCCGACATCGACACGCTGCTGAAGGAGAAGGTCTGGGCGCTGCTCGCCGCGGAGCCCCGCTTCGAGCGCCGGCTCATGGTGTTGGAGTCCCTCGACCTGGGCGTCGCCCTGCGCGGCGTGCTGGCCGAGATCCTGTTGGCCGACCCCCGCCGCTGAGCGGCGCCCCCGGAACGCGCAGAACCGGCAGCCGCGGGGGGCCGGCTGCCGGTTCTTTCGCGTGGCGCGGGCTATGGAGGAAGCCAGGCGCCCTTCACGTCGACCCGGGACCAGCGGGTCGGGTGTGGATTCACCGCACTGAAAACTTAACGTGCCGTTGACCCCACCGCCAGCGCCCCGGCCGGAAACCGTACTTAAGTATGAGAAGGATCGTCCTTAAGTACGACTCGCCGGCCCTGGATAATGGGGCCATGCGCTTCCGAAACCACCACGCCGGCTGCTGCGGGTTCAACCCGACGCGCCCCGACGGCACCGAGTGGGCGCACCTGCTCACCCTCCACGACGGCAGCACGGTGCACGCGGACACCGCCGCCGAGATCATCGAGGAGTTGGTGCCGGGCTACACCAGCCTCGGGCCGGACGCCCGCGCCCGGGCCCGCACCCGCATCGCCGAGCGGTTGGCGTCCGCGAGTCAGGAGGCCCGCATCCAGGCGGCGGTCGCCGTCGGCGGGCTGGATCCGGCCGACCCCGACCACGCGGCCCTGCTCGACATCCTGCGCGCCGACAAGGGCCAGACCATGCAACTCGAGACCGAGGACGCCCCGGGCGAGGGGGCCGACTGGGTGCCGGAGCCCACCCTGGTGCTCGTGGCGACCCGGTACGCCCCGCACACCGGCGACCGGCGCATCGGCGGCAATGTCACCTACCTCGACCCCAGCAGCGACGAGGCCCTGCTGGCGTCGCTGCGCGACGCGCAGGTCTTCGACTACTGGGCGTCCGGCGCGTGAGGGACCGGCAGGCCGGTCACCGTCCGTAGCGCCGCTCGCGGTTGGCGTAGTCGCGCAGCGCCCGCAGGAAGTCGACGCGGCGGAAGTCGGGCCACAGCGCCTCGCAGAAGTAGAACTCGGAGTGCGCCGACTGCCACATCAGGAAGCCGGACACCCGCTGCTCCCCCGAGGTGCGGATGACGAGGTCGGGATCCGGCTGGCCGGCGGTGTAGAGGTGCCCGGCGATCTGATCCATGTCCATGGTCTCGGCGACCTCGGCGAGCGTCCGGCCCTTCTCCGCCTCCTCCTTGAGCAGCGAACGCACCGCGTCCCGCAGTTCGCTGCGGCCCCCGTAGGCGACGGCGATGTTCACGTGCAGGCCGTCGGCGTCCGCGGTGACCTCCTCGGACCGGCGTAGGCCGGCGGCCACGTCGGGCGGCAGCAGGTCGAGGTCGCCGACGATCTGGACCCGCCAGCGGCGGCTGGCCGCCAGGTCCATCGCCAGCCCCTCGATGACCGCCAGCAGCGGGCCGACCTCCTCGGTGTCCCGCGTGAGGTTCTCGGTGGAGAGCACCCAGAGCGTCACGATCCGCACGCCGGCCTCGTCGCACCACTGCACGAACTGCTTGAGTTTGTCGGCGCCGGCCTGGTAGCCGACCACCAGTTCCTGCCCCGGGGCGTTGAGCCGCGCCCAACGCCGGTTGCCGTCGGCCATCACCGCGATGTGCCGGGGCACGCGCGCCGGGTCGATCTCGGACAGCAGGCGCTGCTCGTACGTGGAGTACAGCAAACCGGACGGGTTCAGCCTCTCGGCCCACTCGCGGGCGTTGTCCCTCCACGGCATGGTGCGCAGCCTAGCGGTCGGCCGGTCCGGCGTCAGCGGCGGGCCGACCGCGCCGCCTCACCTTGCCAACAGGTCCAGCGGCTCTCCGGCCAGCAGGTGCGCGATGTTGGCCCGCACCGCCCGTTCGACCCCCACCGGACGCCCCCCGGCCGCGTGCGGCGTCAGGATCGTGCGGGGGGCGTCCCACAGCGGCGAATCCGCCGGCAGGGGTTCGGTGGCGAACACGTCGAGGGCGGCGCCCCCGAGGCGTCCCGTCTCGAGGGCCACCACCAGGGCGTCCTCGTCGACACAGGTGCCGCGGCCGACGTTGACCACCCAGGCCGTGGGCTTCATCAGGGCCAGCCGGTCGGCGTTGAGGGCGTGCCGGGTGGACGCCGAGTGCGGCAGCACCATGACGAGCACGTCCGTCTCGGGCAGCAGGACCGGCAGGTCGGCGTCCGTGAAACACGGGTAGCCGGAGCGGTCGCCGGCCGTCGAGGCCACCCCGCGGACGCGCGCCCCGAGGGCCGTGTAGACGGGGGCGAGGTGCTGGCCGATCGAGCCGAAGCCCCAGATGAGCACGTTCGCGTCGATGATCGTGGCCAGCCGATCGGTCGCATGCAGCGGACGGAACCCGGGCCCGGCCCACTCGTGGGCCCGCTGCTTCTCGCCGTAGTAGGGCAGGGCGGTCGTGGCCGCGAGCGTCAGGGCGACCGCCAACTCGGTGACGGTCTGGTCATGGAAGCCCCGGCCCACGGTGATCTGCACCCGGTCGGGCAGGCCCGCCGCGAGCAGCGCGTCCGGCCCCGCCGTCATGGCCTGCACCCAGCGCAGGCGCGGCATCGCGGTGGCCATCTGGGTCAGGACCTCCCCGGCGAACCCCCAGACGACCGCGGCATCGGCGTCCAACAGGTCGGGGGTCAGCGGACGCCGCGCGTCGTAGACGGCCACCTCGACCCCCTCGGGGACGGGGTCGAGCGTGAACGGGGCGTCGGCGGGGATCAGCAGCTTCATGCGTCCTGCCTACGGCACCCGTCCCCGCGGCGCAAGGGCCGGACGCCGCCGCTCACGCCCGCTGCCACAGGGCCGCCCGGATCTCCTTCACCGTGGACGCGGGCGCGAAGCAGGTCTCGCCCCGGCAGACGTACACGGTGGCGCCCACCTCGACGTCCTCGTGCTCGTCGGAGTCGTCCGGCACCTCGGCGGCCGCCGCCACCGACCGCCGCAGCGGGTACTCGCCGGGGGCCCGGACGCCGCGCCCGTCGAAGTGGTGCGCGAACCCCTCGGCGCCCGGCTTGCCGCGCACGAGGACCGACCCGGCCGGCGCCATCCGCCAGGCCGCCGTGGATGCCGGCGTGATCGCCTCGTCGGCGGCGTCGACCACGACGACCACGGCGGGCCGCAGCCCGCGCCGCGCCTCGTCGGCCATCAGCAGGTCCGCCAGGGCGGACGCCGCGAAGCGCGGGTTGCGCTCGACGCTGCCCCAGGTGGTCGCGGCCGCGGCGTCCGCCCGGGCCAGCAGGTCGGGCCGGTCGGCGAGCAGGCCGACGTGCCGCAGCGCCTCGATCAGCGCCGACGTGCCGGGCGGGGTGGGGTTGTCGGCGATCTCGCGGGGCCGCTCGTACAGGTCGCCGGCCGGGGCGTCGAAGAAGCCGCCGTCGGGGGCCGAGAACGCGGTCAGGGCGGCGTCCAGCAGCAGTTCGGCCCGGCGCAGCCAGACGGCGTCGCCCAGGGCGCCCGCCAGGTGCGCGAACCCGGACGCCACCGCGCCGTAGTCCTCCGCGAACCCGGCCACGGCGGACGGCGCCCCGCCCCGGGAGGTGCGCCGCAGGACGCCGTCGGCCCAGTGGTCGCGCCACAGCGCCTCGGCCGCGCCCCGGGCCAACTGCAGCCAGGACTCCTCGGCGAACACCTCGGCCGCCCACACCAGCGAGGCGATGAGCCAGCCGTTCCAGGCCGCCACGACCTTGTCGTCGCGGGCCGGGAAGAACCGCCGGTCGCGCACCTCGAGCAGCCGCCCCGCCACCTCGGCGAGCCGCTCGGCGTCGGGGACGCCCACCAGTTGCAGCGTCGAGAGCCCGTGCTCGAAGGTGCCGCGCTCGGTCACGTGGAAGGCCTTGGCGGCCCACACCGCGTCGTCGGCGCCGAGGGCGTCCGCGAGCAGGTCGGGCGACCACGCGTAGAAGATGCCCTCGTGGTGGGTGCCGGAGAGGTCGAGGCTGTCGGCGTCCATGCTCGCGGCGAAGGCCCCCGAGTCGAGCAGCATGTCGCCGGCGAGCCAGGTCACGATGCCGCGCGCGGCCCGCTCGAAAAGCCAGCGCAGCACGGCCTCGTGCCGGGGCGTCCGCCGCCAGCCGCGCGTGTAGGCCCCCAACAGCAGGGCGTTGTCGTAGAGCATCTTCTCGAAGTGCGGGACGCCCCAGCTCGCGTCGACGGCGTAGCGGTGGAAGCCGCCCCCGATCTGGTCGTGGATGCCGCCCCGGGCCATGTGCGCCAGCGCCCGCTGGGCCAGGTCGAGGCTGCCCCGGTCGCCCCGCACCAGCAGGGCGTCGATCAGCCGCGGCGCCGGGAACTTGGGGGCGGTGCCCCACCCGCCGTTGATCGGGTCGAAGCCGGCGACCACCGACTCCAGCACGGTCCGCACCCCGGGCGGGGCATCCGCGGACGGCAGCGCGTTGATGTCGGCGAGTTGGCCGACGATCGAGGACGCCGACGCCAACACCTCGCCGCGCCGGTGCGCCCAGGCGTCCGCCAGGGCGTCCAGCACCTGACCGAACGACGGCATGCCGTGGCGCGGCTCGGGCGGATAGTAGGTGCCGGCGAAGAACGGGTGGCCGTCGGGGGTGACGAACACGCTCATCGGCCAGCCCCCCTGGCCGGTCAGGGCCGCGGTGGCCCGCATGTAGACGGCGTCGACGTCGGGCCGCTCCTCGCGGTCGACCTTGACGGCCACGAAGCCCCGGTTGAGCCGCTCCGCGATCTGCGGATCCTCGAACGACTCGTGGGCCATCACGTGGCACCAGTGGCAGGCCGAGTAGCCGATCGAGACGAACACCGGCACGTCGCGGCGCCGCGCCTCGGCGAACGCCTCGTCGCACCACGGCCACCAGTCGACCGGGTTGCCTGCGTGCTGCTGCAGGTAGGGGCTCGCGGCGTCGGCTAGTCGGTGGGCCATGGGGCGCAGCCTAGCCGGGGCCTCCGACAACCGACCGCGCCGGACGCCGGGTCAGCGGGCGTGCTCGTCCTCGTCTCGCGCGAACTGCGACGAGATCGGCAGATCCTCGTCGACGGGCACGTCGATCCGGCCGAGGTGCGTGCGCATATTGAGGTAGAGCAGCACCAGTATCACCGCGATGACGCCCACCAGCAGCAACGGCAGCCAGCCGGGAGCGACCAACGCCCCCAGATCGTTCGGGATCACGTCCCACCGCCTTCCGTCTCGGGTGCCCCCAGCGTAGTCCGCTGCGCCGCCACCGACGCGGACGCCCCACCGCCGGGCCGCACCCGCGGCGTCCGGTGGAGGCGGTCAGATGACGTACGCCCAGGTGTCGCTGTCCTCGACGAAGTGGGTGTCGAGGCCGGCGAACAGGTCGTCCTCGGGCAACCGGACGGGCACCATCGAGCGGACGAGCTGGTAGTCCTCGGTCGGCCAGCCCACCTTCTGGATCTCCAGGGGCACGGCGAACCAGAACCCGTCCGGGTCGACCTGGGTGGCGTGGGCGCGCAGCGCCTCGTCGCGGACGTGGAAGTAGTCGGCGCAGTGGATGAAGGTCGTGAGCCGCTCCGCGCGCCGGTCGTCGGGCATCATCAGCCGCTCCCGGTAGGGCGACACGAGGCCGTGCTCGTGCATGACGCGGTCGAGGGTCTCGAAGCGCCGGCGGTGCATGCCCATGTGGTAGTAGAGCTTGAGCACCTGCCACGGCTCGCCGTGTTCGGGCCACCGCCCCGGGTCCGCGGCGGCCTCGACGGCCGCCATCGTGATCCGGTGGCACTGGATGTGGTCGGGGTGCGGGTAGCCCCCGTTCTCGTCGTAGGTCGTCACCACCTGGGGCCGGAACTCGCGGATGACCCGGACGAGCCGCCCGGCCGCCTCGTCGACGTCCTGCAGCGCGAAGCACCCCTCGGGCAGGGGCGGCAGTGGGTCGCCCTCGGGCAGCCCCGAGTCCCGGAACCCCAGCCACACCTGCTCGACGCCCAGGATCTCGCGGGCCCGGTCCATCTCGGCCCGCCGCAGCTCCACGATGTTGGCGAGGTTCTCGGGGGTGTCCAGCCGGGGGTTGAGGATGTCGCCCAGTTCGCCGCCGGTGCAGGTCGCCACCATGACCCGGACGCCCTGCCGGACGTAGAGGGCGGTCGTGGCCGCGCCCTTGCTCGACTCGTCGTCGGGGTGGGCGTGGACGTGCAACAGGCGCAGGCGGTCGCCGTGGGCGTCCACGCGGTGGGAGTGACTCTCGGTCGGCATGCGCCCATTCTGACGAGTGGACGCCGAGGCGGCGACCCCGTCCGCGATCGGGGCACAATGGCCGGGTGACCCCTGCCGCAGAACCCGTCGAGTCGGACGCCGCCCGGATCGCCCGCCGCTACCCCCCGCGTCGGGTCCCCCGCCGGCTCTGGGTGCCGCTGGCGGCCATGGGCGGGGCCCTGCTGGCGCTCTGGACCGTCTGGGCCGGGGTGTACGGGGCGAACCCGGCCGTCGCCGCCCACGTCGCCGGGTTCCGCGTCGTGTCCGACACGCAGATCGACGTGCAGGTCACCGTCCAGCGCGCCGACGTGGCGAGCCGGGTCACCTGTCAGGTCAAGGCCCTGGCGATCACGTACGACACCGTGGGGCAGCTGCCGTTCACCTGGGAGCCCACCGGCGAGCCGTTGCAGACCCAGTGGGTGTCGGTGCGCACCTTCAAGCGGGCGGTCACCGGCGAGATCGACTACTGCCGGATCGTGCCCTGACGTCGCCCTGACGCCGTCCCCCGCCGTACTCCGGGACGCCTCGGGGGCTGCTGGTAATCTGTCGCGATGACCGCAGAGCACCACGTCATCTGGCTGACCCAGGACGCCTTCGACAAGCTCGCCGAGGAACTGGACTTCCTGAAGGGCGAGGGCCGCCGGCTGGTGTCGGCCAAGATCGCCCAGGCGCGCAGCGAGGGCGACCTCTCCGAGAACGGGGGCTACCACGCCGCCCGGGAGGAACAGGGCCACCAGGAGGCCCGCATCCGGGTGCTCGAGAGCATGCTGCGGGAGGCCCAGATCGGCGAACCGGCCGCCCACGCCGACGAGGTGACTCCCGGCATGGAGGTGACGATCTACTACGACGACGACCCCGACGACACCGACACCTTCGTCCTGGGGTCGCGCGAACTGCTCGCCCTGGCCGACGACCACGCCCTGGAGGTCTTCTCGCCGCAGTCCCCGCTGGGCGCGGCCGTCCTCGGCAAGAAGGTGGGCCAGAAGGCCACCTACACCGGCCCGACCGGCGCCGAGTTCGAAGTCACCGTGCTGGAGATCACGCCCCACCTGGCCTGACCGCGCGACCCCGGCGTCAGGCCGGCGCCCCGCAGTCGGGGCAGAACCGCGCCCCCGCCGGCAGCGGACGGCCGCACGCCCCGCACCGGCCCGCCGGCTGCGGCGCGCCGCAGGCCGGGCAGAACCGGGCACCGTGGACGGGCAGTCCGCACGCCGGGCAGCCGTCGGACGGCGCCGCACCGGGGGCGTCCGACGGGCCGCCGGCCGCGGCGTCCTTGATCGTCGCCATCCCCATGACCATCTCGAGGTCGAGGCGGCCGGCGCCGTTGCCGACGATCCACTCGTCGACGGCGCCCGAGTCCTCGCCCGGCCAGGTGATGCGACCCATGTTCGCCGTGCCCCGCACGGTGACGTTCGCGCCCGCCGTCAGCGTCACCGTGAGGGTGCCGGACTCGACCTTGATCCGCGACCGCCCCTCACTGAGGGGACCCTCGACGGTCGCCGAGCCCATCTGCACCAGCAGGTCGCCGACCCGCCGAACACCCTTCAGGGACGCCCCGCCGGCCGTGACCCGGACGCGGTCGACGACCGGCACCCCCTCGACGGCCAGGCCGGACGCCGTGACCTCGGCGTCCACCGTGAGCGCGGGGTTGACCCGGATGACCAACTCGGCCCCCAGCCCGACGGTGCGCAGGTCGTCGAGCGAGCGCGGCAGGCGCAGCAGGCTGAGGTTCTGCAGCGGATTGGGCTGACCCTCACTGGTCACCTCGAGCGTCGACCCGGTGCGGCGCAGCACGTGCGGCCCGCTGACCGTGGCGCTGGCGACCGACCGGTCCGCGAGCACGCGCACCCGGCGGCCGACCGACCGGACGCTCAGCCGCTGCGCTCCCTGCCCGGCGGCTCCGGCCGGTTGCGGCTCCGGCTGGGGGCGCGGCTCCGGTTCCGGGCGCGGTGGGGGCTGCGGGCGCGGTTGGGGCTGCGGTTCCGGCTCGGGCCGGGGCGGGGGCGGGGGGTCGTCGTGGGGCCGGACCTCCTCGCGGGCGTAGGCCCGCCAGGCGGGCTCGGCGGCCGGCGGCGCGGGGGCGTCCTCGGCGACGGCGTCCTCCACGGCGGTCGCGTCGGCCCGGACGCCGTCGGCGCGCGCCGCCGCGATGCGGACACCGGCCTCGGCTGCGTCGATCCGGCCCGCGGCCAGGTCGTCGAGGATGGCGCTGAGGTCGGGCTCGCTGCTCATGCGTCCAGGCTAGTGAACCGCGCAAGGGCCCGGCCGGGGACCCCGGCCACTAGGGTGGGGCCGATGACCGCCCGACCGCTCGCCGACCTGATCGCCCCGGACTGGGCCGAGGCGCTGGCCCCGGTCGAGGACCGCATCCACGCGCTGGGCGACTTCCTGCGCGCCGAGGTCGCGGCGGGCCACGGCTTCCTGCCGGCCGGCCGCGACGTGCTGCGGGCCTTCACCCGTCCGCTCGCGGACGTCCGGGTGCTCCTGGTCGGCCAGGACCCCTACCCGAACCCCGGCCACCCCGTCGGCCTCTCGTTCTCGGTCGCCCCGGACGTGCGGCCCCTGCCGCCGTCCCTGCGCAACGTGTTCGCGGAGCTCCACACCGACTGCGGGATCGCACCCGCGGCGTCCGGCGACCTGACGCCGTGGTTCGAGCAGGGTGTGCTGCTGCTCAACCGGGTGCTCACGGTGCGGCCGGGCGCGTCCGGCTCGCACCGCGGCAAGGGCTGGGAGGAGGTCACCTCGCGGGCCATCGAGGCGCTCGTCGAGCGCGGCGGCCCCCTGGTGGCGATCCTGTGGGGCCGGGACGCCCAGAGCCTCGCGCCCGCCCTGGGCGGGACGCCGATCGTCGCCTCCGCCCACCCCTCTCCCATGGCGGCGCGCGCGGGGTTCTTCGGCTCGCGGCCCTTCTCGCGCACCAACGCCGCGCTGATCGCCCAGGGAGCCGAGCCGATCGACTGGGACCTGAACCGGGCGCCCGCCTGAGCGGCGAGGGGCGTGGACCCGCCCGGCGATCGTTTGACCCATGGACGACACTGGGTCCCGGGTGCGCCGCGCACGAGCCGTGCCGCCGCAGCCGCGACACACGATGAGCCACGACGACTACTGGGGCGCCACGGGCGCCGACCTCCCCCGCGTGCCGGCCCCTGAGGCCGGGACGCCGTCCGGCGCGCCCGCCGGCCCGGACGACCTGGATCTCACCGCGCCGCTGCCCGCCGTCGACGTGCCGCGCCCCGACCGCGCCCCCCACCGACCGCCCGTCGTGGGGGACGAGCCGACCGAGGTGCCCCTGTTCCGGGCCACCGCGCGCCTCCCCCGCGCCGAGACTCCCGCGGACGCCCCCGGCGGCGATCCGGGCCGGCCGCCCTCGGGCGGCGAGCCGGACGCGGCCGCACCCGCGGCGTCCGACCCCTGGCCGGCCGGACCCGCGACGGGATCGCAGCCGGGCGCCCAGGCCCGCCGACTCGTGCCCGTGCTGCTGCTCGCCGTGGCCGCGGTGGCCGGCGTGGTCGTCTGGCGGTTCCTGCCCTCCGGCGGCATCGCCGTCCCGGTGCCGACGAGCGCGGCGCCCGTCCAGCCCGCCCCCTCGTCGGCGCCCCCGACGAGCGCGACGCCCGGCCCACTCCCGGCCCCCGCCGTCCCGCTGCCGCCGCCGCTGCCGCTGCCCGCGCTGACGCCGGCCCCCGTCCGGACCATCACCCAGACGGTGCTGGTCACCGTCCCCGCCCTCCACGAGACGCCGGTGGGCACCCCGACCGGCCCCGCGGCGTCCACGCCCTCGTCGGGGTCACCGTCCGCCGCGGTGACGCCGCCCCTCGTCGTCACGGCGGACTGGCGCTTCGGTCCGGCGGGGGTCGGGCCGATCACGCTCGGCATGCCCGCCACCGCCGCGGCGCGGGCCGGCTACCTGGTGCCCGACCCGACCGCCCCCGAAGGCTTCGTCACCTCGCCGGCGCTGTCCGGCGTGCAGGTGTGGGTCGCCCACGGGGTCGTGGCCGGGGTTGTGATCACCGACCCGGCCATCCGCTCGGTGGAGGGGGTCGGGGTCGGCACCCTGCTCGGCGAGATCCAGCGGCTGTTCGGGGGCGCCGTCGTGATGGTCACGTTCCAGGACCAAGTGGGCGTGACGCGCCCGTTGCCGGGTCTGGAGTACCCGGCCACCTATCTCGCCTTCGTGACGGACGCCGCGCCGAGCGCATCCCCGGCGCCGACGTCCGGCCCGTCAACGGGCACGCCGACGACGCCCGCGCCCACGGCGACCCCCACGCCTCCGACGCCCGGCCCCACCACCGCGACACCCAGCCCCACCGACACGATGGGCGCCCCGACGACGGCCGCACCGGCGGCGTCCGACGTGGTGACGGCCGTGATCATCGCGCTCAAGCAGTCCCCGGTGCCCGCCCCCTCGGACGGCGCCCCCACGACACCGACGGCCTCGACCACGCCCTGACCGACCCTTCCGCCCTGCCGAACGCCGCGGACGCCGCCGCGCCCCCGCCGTAGCGTCGGACCACGCGAACGAAGGAGCCGTCATGCCCCGCCCCACGCTGGCCGAACTGCTCGACCTGGTGCTGGACCCCGGGACGTTCACGCGTTGGGACGGCCCGCCGGCCCCCCTGCCGGCGATCCCGGACGCCTACGCCGCCGACCTGGCCTCGGCCCGGGCGGCGACCGGGCGCGACGAGTCCGTGCTGACCGGGGAGGGCCGGGTGCGGGGACGCCGCGTCGCCCTGCTGGCCGGCGACCCGGCGTTCCTGGGCGGATCCATCGGCGTCGCGGCGGCCGAACGCCTGACCGCCGGACTGGAGCGCGCCACGCGCGAGCAACTGCCGGTGGTGGCCCTGCCCGTCGGCGGCGGCACCCGCATGCAGGAGGGCACGGTGGCCTTTCTGCAGATGGCGAAGATCACCCAGGCCGTCCAGCAGCACAAGGCCGCCGACCTGCCCTACCTGGTCTACCTGCGCCATCCGACGATGGGCGGCGTGTTCGCCTCGTGGGGTTCGCTCGGGCACGTGCAACTGGCGGAGCCGCACGCCCTGATCGGCTTCCTGGGCCCGCGGGTCTACGAGGCGCTGTACGGGCAGCCCTTCCCCCCGGGCGTCCAGGTGTCGGAGAACCTCCTGGAGTGCGGCATCGTCGACGCCGTCGTCCCGCCCGAGGACCTGGCCGGGGTGCTGGGCCGCATCCTCGGCGTCCTGATGGCCCGCCGGGAGCGGGGCCTCACGCCGGCCGACGACCGACCCGTCCCGGACGCCGCCGCGCAGCCCCCGCTCGCCGACACCCCCGCGTGGACGTCCATCGGCATCACCCGCCGCCCGGACCGGCCCGGCGTGCGCGACCTGCTCGCACGGACGGCGTCCGAGGTCACGATGCTGAACGGCACCGGCGACGGCCACCGGCATCCCGGGTCGGTGCTGGCGCTCGCCCGGTTCGGCGGCGCGCCCTGCGTGGTACTCGGCCAGTGCCGGCAGGGCCAGACGCTGGACAACCCCCTGGACCCGGCCGCGCTGCGCGAGGCGCGCCGCGGGATGCGGCTGTCCCGGGAACTGCGGTTGCCCCTGGTGACGGTGATCGACACGCCGGGGGCCGCCCTGTCGCGGCAGGCGGAGGAGCGGGGACTGGCCGGGGAGATCGCCCGCTCGCTCGCCGACCTGATCACGCTGCCGACGCCGACCGTCAGCGTGCTGCTCGGCCAGGGCAGCGGCGGGATCGCCCTGGCCCTGGTGCCGTGCGACCGAGTGCTGGCCTCGGAGCACGCGTGGCTCGCCCCGCTGCCACCCGAGGGGGCGTCGGCCATCGTGTACCGCGACACCGCCCACGCGCCCGACCTGGCCGCCGCTCAAGGGGTGCGGGCGGCCGACCTGCTGGCGCACGGGATCGTCGACCGGGTCGTCCCCGAGCCGGCCGACGCGGCCGCCGACCCGGACGGGTTCTGCGCCGGGATCGCGGACGCCCTGACCCGCGAACTGATGGCGCTGATGCTGGTGCCGCGCCGGGAGCGGCTCCGGCGGCGGACGCAGCGCCTGCGGTCGCTCGGGCTGGACCGCTGAGGGGGCAACCGGGGTGCGCGTCCCCCGGGTTTGGTACATGATGTCCCTTGCCGAATCGTTGCGGGCGGACCGGGGGGTTGTCCGTCCACTCCGCAGTCGAGGCCGGCGTCGTCCATGCCGAGGTGCCGGACGGCGTCCAGGCCGTACCAGGCCGAGACGGAGTGCTCGCGGATCGACCGCCCGGTAGATTGGCGTCCGCAGCGGCGGCCGCAAACCCTGGGGCCTCTCCTGCGAACGAGAGGACGCGATGATCACGACGACGACCTGGGCGCTCACGATCGCCTTCGTGGTGGGGCTGCTGATGTTCGACTTCTTCGTGCACGTGCGGAAGGCGCACGCCCCGAGCATCAAGGAGGCGGCCCTCTGGACCTCCATCTACGTCTCGATCGCGCTGAGCTTCGGCGGGTTCGTCTGGCTGACGATGGGGTCGAAGTCGGGCATGGAGTACTACGCGGGCTACATCACCGAGATGAGCCTCAGCGTCGACAACCTGTTCGTGTTCCTGATCATCATGGCCAGCTTCAAGGTGCCCCGAGCCGACCAGCAGAAGGTGCTGATGTTCGGCATCGTGGTGTCGCTGATCATGCGGTCGCTGTTCATCCTCCTCGGGGTCGCCCTCATCAACGCCTTCTCGTGGGTGTTCTACATCTTCGGGCTCATCCTGCTGTGGACGGCCGCCAAGCTCCTCAAGCCCGAGAAGGAGGACGCGGAGGGCGACGAGGCCAACAACGTCGTGATCAAGTTGGCCCGCCGGTTCATCCACACCTCCGACCACTACGACGGCGACAAGCTGTTCACCATCGTGGACGGCAAGAAGGCCATGACGCCGATGCTGCTGGTCATGGTGGCCATCGGCGGCACCGACGTGATGTTCGCGCTCGACTCGATCCCGGCGATCTTCGGCCTGACGCAGAACAGCTACATCGTGTTCACCGCCGTCGCGTTCTCGCTGATGGGCCTGCGCCAGCTCTACTTCCTCCTGGATGGCCTGCTCGACCGGCTCATCTACCTCAAGTACGGGCTCGCGGTCATCCTCGGCTTCATCGGCGTCAAGCTGATCCTGCACGCCCTGCACGAGAACACCCTGCCGTTCATCAACGGCGGGCAGCACCTGCCGGTGCCTGAGATCACGACCCAACTCTCCCTGGCTGTGATCGTGGTGTCGCTGCTGGTCACCGTCGTCGCGTCCCTGCTCTCCCCGCGGGGCAAGGTCCTCACGCTCATCAACAACGCCCGCCGGCACGCGGTGCAGTACCTCGACCTCGAGTTCGAGGAGGACGCGGCGGTTCGCGAGCAGACCTACGGCCGGCTCATGCAGGAGGAGCAGCAACTCAAGGAGGTCCCCGCCCGCTACCACGCGATGCTCGAGGCCGAGCAGGAGCTCATCCGACTGCTGGACGAAGCCCACCGGCGGCACGGCGACTACCGGGCCTACAACCCCGCCGAGTTCGCCGACAAGGCCCCCCACCATCTCGGCGAGCCGCTCGACACGACCCCGTTCCGCCGCGAGGACAGCGTGGCCTACCAGGAGGGCATGCCCCCCGAATTGGTCAAGAAGCCCAGCGTCCCGCTGGAGGGTGGCGCGCCGGCGTCCGGTCAGGGGCCGCGGGCGACCGACGGCACCGAACCGCCCGGCATGCCGCGCTGAACCCTGCTCCACTAGGCTGCCCGGATGCTGAACGGAAGCGCGCACCTGCTGCGCTCGGCCCTGCTGGCCGTGTCCCGGAACGACCAGGTGCGCCGCGCGGCCGTGGCCTTCCCCCCGACCCGCACGGTCGTGCAGCGGTTCGTCGCCGGGGAGACCGTCGAGGACGCCCTCCGCGCGGTCCGCGGCCTGACCGACGCGGGGCTGCTGGCCACGATCGATCACCTGGGGGAGGACACCACCACCGAGGCCCAGGCCGCCGCCACCACGGACGCCTACCTGACCCTGCTGCGCCGCCTCGCCGAGGAGGGCCTGGCCGACCGGGCCGAGGTGTCGGTGAAACTGTCCGCCGTGGGCCTCGCGCTGCCGGGCGGCCGCGACCTCGCCGCCCACCACGCCGGCCGGATCGGCGAGGCCGCCCGGGCGGCGGGCACCACGGTCACGATCGACATGGAGGACCACACGACGACCGACGCCACCCTGGCCGTCGTCGACCGACTGCGGGAGACCCATCCCGAGACGGGCACCGTGCTGCAGGCCTACCTGCGCCGCACGCCCGCCGACTGCCGCCACTACGCGGCGACCGATGCCCGGATCCGCCTGTGCAAGGGCGCCTACGACGAGCCCGCCGCCGTCGCCCTGCGCGACAGGGCCGCGGTGGACGACGCGTACCTGGCGTGCCTGCGGATCCTGATGAAGGGCGACGGCTACCCCATGGTCGCGTCGCACGACCCCCGCATGATCGAGGCCGCGCTGGCCTACGCCGACCTCGTCGGCCGTGGGCCGGACCGGTTCGAGGTGCAGATGCTGTACGGCATCCGCGCCGACGAGCAGCTCCGGTTGGCCGCCCTGGGCCACCGGGTCCGGGTGTACGTGCCGTACGGCACCGACTGGTACGGCTACTTCACGCGCCGACTCGCCGAGCGGCCGGCGAACCTGTTGTTCTTCGGACGGGCGCTGGTCGGTCGCTGATCCGAGTCCGGTTCGCAACCGAATCCTGACCCCCCGGGTTGGGCGAGGGGCCGCGCCGCTGGCACGCTGGAGGGCGGCCGCACCGCAACCAGGGAGTTCACGTCATGGGTCTGTTCGACATCTTTCGCCGCAGCGACATCAGCACCGCCCGCACCGCGCTGCAGGAGGCCCAGGACGCTCAGGGCGACACCGACGCCATCACGGCCACGATCCAGCGCATCCTCGCTCTGGGCGTGCAGGGCAAGGGCTACCTGAAGGGCGCCCATCGGATCGCCGACGACGCCCTCGAGGGGGCCGGCGGCGACGTGGAACGGGCCATCGACGCGCTGGCCCGCGGCGGCGTCCGGACGGCGGCGGCCGGCGGGTTCGTCACCGCGCTCGGCGGTTTCGTCACGATGCCGGTGGCGATCCCGCTCAACGTGCTCGCGTTCCACGTCATCGCCACCCGGACGGTGGGGGCCATCGCCAAGGTGCGCGGCTACGACGTCGACGACCCCACGATCCGGACGGCGATCCTGCTGACCCTGGTGGGCGCCCGGTCGACCGACATCCTCCAGCGCGCGGGCATCTCGCTCGGCACCAACACGCTCGGCGGTCTCGCCGCCACGCGCCTGCCGCAGGCGGCGTTGATGATGGTCAACAAGGCCGTCGGGTTCCGGTTGCTGAGCAGCGTCGGTGCCAAGACCCTGGCCCGGTTCGGCCGCGCCGTGCCGGTGCTGGGCGGGGTCGTCGGCGCCGTCGTGGACGGCGCCATGCTGTCGCGGATCGCCGAGCACGCCCGGCACGAGTTCCCCGCCGTCACCCCTGAGCGGGGCCGGGAGTGGGGCGTCCGCTAGCCCGGTCCAGCGCCGCCCGGACGTCGGCCACCAGGTCGTCGGGGTCCTCGATGCCGACGCTGAGCCGCAGCAGGCCCGGCGTGATCCCCGCCGCCGCCTGCACCTCGGCCGGCATCGCGGCGTGCGTCATGCTCGCGGGATGCGCGACCAGCGACTCCACCCCGCCGAGCGACTCGGCCAGGCTGAAGCACGCCAGGCCGTCGAGGAACGCGCGCACGCCGCCTTCCCCGCCCGCCAGGTCGAGGGTGACGATCGCCCCGGGCGCCGTCTGCTGGCGGCGGCACAGTTCGTGGTCGGGGTGGCTGGGCAACCCCGGGTAGTGCAGCGCGACGAGGGCCGGGTGACCGGCGACCGCCTCGACGACGGCCGCGGCGTTCGCCACGTGCCGCGCCATCCGCAACTCCAGCGTGCGCAACCCCCGCAGGGTCAGGTAGGCGTCCGGGGCGGGCCCCGTGAGTCCTAGACAGTTGGCCCACCAGGCGGCCTGCTCGGCCCCCTCGGCGGTGCCCGCCACCACGACGCCGCCCACGACGTCGCTGTGCCCGTTGAGGTACTTGGTCGTCGAGTGGACGACCACGTCCGCGCCGCGTTCCAGCGGCCGCTGGAGCAACGGCGAACAGAAGGTGTTGTCGGCGACCACCAGCGCTCCCACGCCGTGCGCGGCCGCGGACACGGCCTCCAGGTCGGTGAGGCGCAGCAGCGGGTTGGACGGCGTCTCGACCCAGAGCAGGTCCGGCCGCGCGGCGGCGACGCGCGCCGCGGCGTCCGGGCCGGTCAGGTCGAGGATCTCCAGCCGGAACCGGCCCGTGCGGGCCAGGGCGTCGAACAGCCGCCACGAACCGCCGTAACAGTCGTGGGGTACCGCCACGGTGCCGCCGGCGGGCACGAACGCGTGCAGGCAGGTGGTCACGGCCGCCATGCCGGACGCCGTGACGACGCCCCCGGCGCCGCCCTCCAGGTCGGTGAGCGCATCGGCGAGCAACGTGCGGGTCGGATTGCCGGCCCTGCTGTAGTCGTAGGCCGGCTGCTCCCCCAGTTCGGCGAACCGGTAATTGGTCGACAGGTAGATCGGGGGGACGACGGAACCGTGCGCGACGTCGGTCTCGATGCCGGCGCGGACGAGACGGGTGATCCGGGAGCGGTCCATCGCCCTCCTTCCTTCGGGCAGCTTAGGCGCCGACGCCGACCGCCCACGTCGGGACGCCCCCGCGCGAGACCGCACCCGGGCCGGCGCCGCGCGGGCCGGCCCGGGGCATTGGCGTCGAGGCGCCGCGCAGGATAGCTTGCGCCCATGAAGATCCAAGACGTCATCAAGACCAAGGGCAGCAGCGAGGTTGTGACGATCGCGCCGGACGCCAGCGTGTCCGACCTGGTCGCCCTGCTCACGGCCCGCAACATCGGCGCCGTCGTGGTGTCGGTCGACGGCGTGCACATCCAGGGCATCGTGAGCGAGCGCGACATCGTGCGCGGCCTCGCGGAGCACGGCGGCGATGTCGTCGGCCGGACGGTCGCGCAGTTGATGACCGCCGACGTCTACACCGCCGACCCGGAGTCGCCCGTCGAGGAGACGGCCCAGTCGATGACCGTGCACCGGATCCGGCACATGCCGGTCCTCGTGAACGGCGAGATGGTGGGGTTGGTGTCGATCGGCGACGTGGTCAAGCACCGCATCGATCAGCTGACCGACGAGCGCAACCACCTGATCGGCTACCTCCACTCCTGAGGGGCGCGCACCGGCCATGAAGCGGGTGGCGGTCTGGGTGGACGGCCACGTCCAGGGGGTGGGGTTCCGCTGGTGGGGCTACGGCCTCGCCCAGCGTCTGGGCCTGACCGGCAGCGTTCGCAACCTTGCGGACGGCCGGGTCGAGTTCCGGCTCCAGGGCGCCGACGACCGGGTCGACGAGATGCTGGCCCGCCTGGGCGAGCCCTCCACGTGGCCGGCCTGGGGACGGCGTCCGGGCCACGTCACGTCGGTCGAGGTGGTGCCGCAGGCGGTGGTCCCCGACGAGGCGTCCTTCGACATCCGGTAGCCCGCCGCGGCCGGCTCCGGCCCGCTCGGGCGGGCGGGGGGGATCAGGCCGGCGAGTAGATCTGCGTGGCCAGGCACTGGTTGTTGAGGGCCGTCCCCGTGAGTTCGGGGAACTGCCCCGCACACCACCCCACCACCTTGTCCGCCGAGGTGAAGGCCGGGCTGGCGGCGACCGTCACCCAGTAGGGCTTGCCCTCGAAGCTGCGGCGGGCGCCGAAGGTGCGGCTGTCGAGCAGCAGCACTTCGGCGCCACTGACCCGCGCGTGCAGCACCGCGTGTTCGGTGTAGATGTCCTGCGCCGAGAACCGGTGCTGCCCGGAGTCGGTGACCTGCAAGGGGTCGACGATGCCCACGTACTTGGACGCCAACTGGGCGACCCACTGCCCGTCCCGTTCGATCAGGGCGCGCCCGACGGCGCCGTCGCGCGCCAGCAGCACGAGGGCCTCCTCCTCGGAGGCCGGCCCCGCCGCGGTCGCGTCCGAGATCAGGCCGCGCGACGGGGACGCCACCGGCGGGGCCAGCACCGACGAGACCGTCGCCCCGGGCTCGGGCGTCCGGGCGCCGGCCTTGCCGGCCGCCGCCTCCATCGCCGAGGGCTCGCGGGTCGTCCAGGCCCCGGGGCCGAAGGTGACGTACCAGCCGAAGAACAGGGTCACGACGAGGGCCGAGCTCACGAGCGCGTACAGGGCGCGACGGCCGCGTCCGCTGGCCTTCACCACCGCTGACCACCCCCGTGATCGATCCAAGAAAAACTGCGGACCCCTGCCGGCCTCTCCCCCTGTGAGCCCGGGTCCCCTCGCCATTGTGCCCCGGAAGTGGGTTCGGGCAACCCCCCGGGGGCCGATTGTCGGTATTTGCCCCCCGGCGGACACCGACCCACAGCGAACGCACAGGTCTTTCCCAGCGGACCCCCACAGGGAACTGACAGAGTTCCCGCCATGACCAGCAGCGCCATCCACGGCCACGGAGCCGCCCTGACCCGTCCGGACGGGACGCCCATCCGCATCCTCGCCGTCGACGACGAGCAGAGCCTCACCGAGCTGTTGTCGATGGCCATGCGGTACGAGGGCTGGGAGGTCACCACCGCCGACTCGGGGCTCGCCGCGGTGCAGGCCGCGCGCGAGGTGCGCCCGGACGCCCTCGTGCTCGACATGATGCTGCCCGACTTCGACGGGCTCGAGGTGATGCGCCGGGTCCGGACCGAGCTGCCGGACGTGCCGGTGATCTTCCTGACGGCCCGGGACGCCGTCGACGACCGCGTCCATGGACTCACCGCCGGGGGCGACGACTACGTCACCAAGCCGTTCTCGCTGGAGGAACTCATCGCGCGCCTGCGCGGCCTGCTGCGGCGCTCCGGCGCCACGACCGCGCGCCCCGGGTCGCAGCTCGTCGTCGGCGACCTGATCCTGGACGAGGACTCCCACGAGGTGACCCGGGGCGGCGAGGAGATCGCCCTCACGGCGACGGAGTACGAGCTGCTGCGGTTCCTGATGCGCAACCCCCGGCGGGTGCTGTCGAAGGCGCAGATCCTCGACCGGGTGTGGAACTACGACTTCGGCGGGCAGGCCAACGTGGTCGAGCTCTACATCTCCTACCTGCGCAAGAAGATCGACGTGGGGCGGGAGCCGATGATCCACACCCTCCGCGGAGCCGGCTACCTCCTCAAGCCGGCCGGGGCATGACCCAGCCGGCGCCTGCGGCGTCCGTGCGGCCCCTGGCCCGGGGGACGCTGTCGCGGCAACTCGTCCTGCGGGTGACGAGTCTCGTGGCGCTCGTGGCGATCGCGCTGTCGGGCCTGACCCTCGTGGCGCTCGACCGGATCCTGGAGGCCCAACTCGACGCGCAGGTGCTCGCCGCCTCCGGCCGCGTGAAGAGCACCGACGACCGGCACGGCACCCTCGTCCCCCTCGAGGAACTGCGCTGCGGCGGCCCCGAGCGGGGCGGCCCCGGCCAGCAGCAGGGGCTGCTCCTGGCCTGCTCGGAGTTCACCGCTCTCAACGGCCAGGTGCCCGCCAGCGGGCGCGTGCAGACGGGCACGTCGAGCGAGGCCCTGACCGCGGCGCAGGTGACCCGGCTCGTCAGCCTCACCCCGGCGGCGACGCCCCGCACCGTCGCGGTTGACGGCCTCGGCACCTACCGGATGGTGGTCGGCACCGATCAGTTCGGCCGGACGGTCGTCACCGGGCTGCCGATGGCGTCCGTGAACGAGCCGCTGGCGAAGGTAGCGCTCGCCGCGGGCGCCCTGACCCTGGCCGCCATCGCGGTCGCCCTCGGAGCCGCACGCACCGTGGTCCGCACCAGCCTGCGTCCGCTGCAGCGGCTCGCCGGTACCGCCAACCAGGTGAGCTCGCTGGAACTGCACTCGGGCGAGGTGGCGGTCCCCGTCCGGGTGCCCGCGGCCGACACCGACCCCCGGTCGGAGGTCGGCCAGGTCGGCCTGGCCTTCAACCGGATGCTCGACAACGTCGAGTCGGCGCTGGCGGCCCGGCAGCGCTCGGAGACGAAGGTGCGCCAGTTCGTCGCGGACGCCTCCCACGAGTTGCGCAACCCGCTCGCGTCCATCCGGGGTTACGCGGAACTGACCCGGCGCGAACGCGACGAGACGCCCCCCGACACCGCCCACGCCCTGGGCCGGATCGAGTCCGAGTCGGAGCGGATGTCCGCCCTCGTCGAGGACCTGCTGCTGCTGGCCCGCCTCGACGCCGGCCCCAGCCTGGACCTGCGGCCCACCAACCTCAACGAGGTGGTCGCCAACGCCGTCTCGGACGCCCAGGCCGCCGGCCCCGACCACGACTGGGAACTCACCCTGCCCGCCCAGGACGTGGTGGCCGTCGGCGACCCGTTCCGCCTGCACCAGGTGATCGCCAACCTGCTCGCGAACGCCCGCACCCACACCCCCGCCGGCACGCACGTCCACACGACGCTCGCCGCCGAGGGCGGGGATGCCGTGATCCGGGTCGCCGACGACGGGCCCGGCATCCCCGACGGCGTCCGCGACAAGGTGTTCGAGCGGTTCACCCGCGCGGACGCCGCCCGGGCGCGGTCGGGGCGGGGCCAGTCCACCGGCCTCGGGCTGGCGATCGTGTCGGCGGTGCTGCAGGCGCACCGCGGCTCGGCGACGGTGGAATCCACCGACTCCGGCAGCACGTTCACCCTGCGCGTCCCGCTCGGGCCGGACGCCGACCCGCGGGTTGGCGGCCCCGGGGCGTCCGGAGCAGGATGGACACCGACGACTCACTGATCCCGACGAAAGGGACTCCATGCCCGAGGTGCTGGCCTACGCCTGCGACAACACCGCCGCCCACTTCCACCCCACCACGATCACGCGCCGGGAGCCGGGCCCGACCGAGGTGTACTTCGACATCGTCTACGCCGGCATCTGTCACTCCGACATCCACACCGCGCGCGGCGAGTGGGGGGCCGTCCGCTACCCCCTGGTGCCGGGTCACGAACTGGCCGGCGTGGTGCGGCAGGTGGGCAGCGAGGTGACGAAGTTCGCGGTCGGCGACCACGTGGGCGTCGGCTGCTTCGTCGACTCCTGCGGCGTGTGCCCGCAGTGCGTGCGGGGCGAGGAGCAGTTCTGCTCCGGCACGGGCGGCACCGTCTGGACCTACAACAGCGTGGGCCGCGACGGACTGCCCACCGCCGGCGGCTACAGCCAGGGCATCACGGTCGAGCAGGACTACGTGTGCCGCATCCCCGAGGCGATCGACCTGCGGGTCGCGGCACCGCTGATGTGCGCCGGCATCACCCTGTACTCCCCCCTCAAGCGCTGGGGCGCCGGTCCGGGCAAGCGGGTCGCCATCGTCGGCCTGGGCGGGCTGGGGCACGTCGGCGTCCAGATCGCGACGGCGCTGGGCGCCGAGGTCGAGGTCATCTCGCAGACCCGCAGCAAGGAGGCCGACGGTCGCCGGTTCGGGGCGGTGGCCCACCACGCCCTGTCCGAGCCGGACGCCCTCGCCGGGCTCGCCCGCCGGTTCGACCTGATCGTCAGCACGGTCTCGGCCAGTTTCGACCTGGACGCCCTGCTCGCCTGCCTGCAGATCGGCGGCGTGTTCGTGGACGTCGGCCTCCCCGAGCACCCGACGACGTTCCGGTTGGGTTCCCTCGTCGGCTCGAACCGCGTGCTCGCCGGCTCGAACATCGGCGGCATCCCCCAGACCCAGGAGATGCTCGACTTCTGCGCCGAGCACGGCATCGCCCCGCAGGTCGAGGTGATCTCCGGGGAGGACATCACGGCCGCCTACGACCGGGTCGTCGCGTCGCAGGTGCGCTACCGGTACGTGATCGACACCGCGACGTTCGGCCGGCCGAGCCCCGTCAGCTGATGATGCCGCGCTGGGCGTTCCAGCGCTGGGCGCCGCTGTAGGCGTCCGCCATGCCCCAGACCCACAGGCCGAGCATCACGAGGATCGGCAGCAGCAGCCAGGCGAGCATCAGCGAGGCCACGTAGCCGAGGAGGATGCCGACCCCCTTGCCGATCTCGCCGTTGATCATCGTGCCCAGGCCGGGCACGAAGAACGAGGCGAGCAAGGAGATCGCCGGGTTCTTGGCGGCGACCACCGGGGGGCCGTAGGGCTGCTGGGCGTAGGGGCTGAGGGCGTAGCCGGGCTGCGGGCCCGAACCGGGCTGCCCGTAGCTGGGCTGCCCGTAGCTGGGCTGCCCGTAGGGCTGCCCGTAGCCGGACTGCCCGGATCCTTCCGGGCCCGGGTACTGCGGGCTGCCGTGGGCGCCGGCGACCGGCCCGAAATTCGGCTGCTGGTACTGCTGCCCCGCCCAATCGGGTGGAGTGGCGCCCGGGCGCGAGCCGTCGCGCGACCAGGCCCCCGGCCCCGGTTGCTGCCAGCCGGGCTGCCCCGGTTGTGGGTTCGGCTGGGTCCAGTCGCTCGGTCCGGTCATCGGATCCTCCTCGCTGCTCGACGTCAGCGTAGTGGCGGGCACCGACACCGGACCCGCCCGCCCAGCGGGGAAGGCGCCGGACGCCCGGCCGGCCCGGCCGGGCCGCCCGGCCCGCCGGGCGGCCGAACCCTCAACCTCCGAGTGGCGCGCGCGCCGCGCCGCTCGCCAGGATCGTCCCCGTGCCAACGCTGTCCCCCCTGCGCCGAGCCTGCGCCGTCCTCGCCACCACCGCCGCCCTCGGTGGCGCAGCCGTCTTCACCGCCGCCCCCGAGGCGGACGCGGCGGAGGTGAACCGCCAGGCGTTCATCGCGCGCGTCGCCCCGGCCGCGAAGGCGTCGCAGGCGAAGGTGGGGGTGCCGGCCTCGGTGACGATCGCCCAGGCGATCGTGGAGTCGGGCTGGGGTCAGTCCCAACTGACGCGCCGCGCCCACAACTACTTCGGCATCAAGTGCACGACGAAGCGTTCCCCCACCCAGGCGGGCTGCGTGGCGATGGCCACGGCCGAGTACGTCCGCGGCCGCCGGGTCACGGTCGTGGAACGATTCCGGGCCTACTCCTCCGCGACCGGGTCCTTCGAGGACCACGCCCGCCTGCTGGCGAGCCGCTACCGCAGCGCCATGGCGGTCACGGCCAACCCCGAGGCCTTCGCCCGGCGTCTCCAGTCGTCCGGCTACGCCACCGATCCTCGGTACGCGGCGACCCTGATCGCCGTGATGCGGCAATACCGGCTCGACCGTTACGACACCGGCGCCCGCCCGGCCCCCGCCCCCGCGGCACCCTCGTCCGCGGTCCCGGCTGCGGCCCGGTCCTGGGTCGTCGACCGCTCGGCCCCCGCCTCCCGGATCCGCGTCGTGCAGGCCGCGCTCCGGTCCCGCGGCCACGCGGTCACGGTCACGGGGCGGTGGGACGCCGCGACCGACCGCGCCGTGAAGCGGTTCCAGCAGTCCCACGGGTTGCGGGCGGACGGCGTGGTGGGGCCGCGCACCTGGGCCCGCCTCTGACGCGCGCCTCCGCGCGCGGCGTCCGGTTAGGGTGGGGCGTCCGACCAACCTGAGGAGACCGCCCGTGCCGCTCACCCGAGCCGAACTCGCCCGCTACGTCGACCACACCCTGCTCTCCCCCACGGCGTCCCACGCGGACGTCCGCGCCCTGCTGGACGAGGCGTCCGACCTGGGCACCTACTCGATCTGCATCAGCCCGTCGATGCTGCCCCTGCCCTGGGACACCGGGGCGGTGCTGGTCGCCACGGTGTGCGGTTTCCCGTCCGGCCAGCACACCCCCGAGGTCAAGGCCCACGAGGCCGCCCAGGCGGTCGCCAACGGGGCCGACGAGGTCGACATGGTCATCGACATCGGACGCCTCAAGGCCGGCGACGTGGCGCACACCGAGGGCGAGATCCGGGCCGTGCGGGACGCGATCGGGACGGCCGTGCTCAAGGTCATCATCGAGTCCGCGACGCTGACCGACGACGAGATCGTCTCCGCCTGCGGGGCCGCCGAGGCGGCGGGCGCCGACTTCGTGAAGACCTCCACCGGGTTCCACCCCGCGGGCGGCGCGTCGGCGCACGCGGTCGCGCTGATGGCCCAGACCGTCGGCGGACGCCTCGGCGTCAAGGCGTCCGGCGGCATCCGCACCCACGAGGCCGCCCTGGCCATGATCGCCGCGGGCGCCACCCGACTGGGCCTCTCGGGCACGCGGGCCGTCCTGGACGGGGCGGGGCCGGAGGCGTCCAGCGGCTACTGAGCCCTGAGGCGTCCGGCCGTCATCGGGCACACGCGCGAGCGGCCCGTCCCCCCTGCAGGGGACGGGCCGCTCGCGGCGTCCTAGCGATCAGCCGTGGTGCACGTCGCTCTTGAGCGCCGACTGCGCCGCCGCCAGACGGGCGATCGGCACGCGGAACGGCGAGCAGGAGACGTAGTCCAGGCCGACGTTGTGGCAGAACTCGATCGACGACGGATCGCCGCCGTGCTCGCCACAGATGCCGAGCTTGATGGTGGGCCGGGTCTGGCGGCCCAACTCGACGGCCGTCTTCACCAACCGGCCGACCCCGACCGTGTCGATGCGGGCGAAGGGGTCGTTCTCGTAGATCTTCTTCTCGTAGTAGGCGTCCAGGAACTTGGCCGCGTCGTCCCGGCTGAAGCCGAACGTCATCTGGGTCAGGTCGTTGGTGCCGAAGGAGAAGAACTCGGCCTCCTTGGCGATCTCGTCGGCGGTGAGGGCCGCGCGCGGGATCTCGATCATCGTGCCGACCATGTACTTGAGGTCGACTCCGGCCTCGGCGATGATCGCGTCGGCGGTGGAGGTGACGACCTGCTTGACGTAGGCCAACTCCTTCACCTCGCCGACCAGCGGGATCATGATCTCGGGCACCAGGTTCCACTCGGGGTGGCGCTTGGCGACGTTGATCGCGGCCTCGATGATGGCGCGGGTCTGCATGGCCCCGATCTCGGGGTAGGTCACGTCGAGGCGGCAGCCGCGGTGGCCCATCATGGGGTTGAACTCGTGCAGCGAGGCGATGACCTGCTTCAGTTCGGCGACGCTGATCTTCATGTCCGCCGCGAGGGCGACGATGTCGTCCTCCTCGGTGGGCAGGAACTCGTGCAGCGGCGGGTCGAGGAGGCGGATCGTAACGGGGTAGCCCTCCATGGCCTCGTAGATGCCCTCGAAGTCGCCCCGCTGCATCGGCAGCAGCTTGGCCAGCGCCGCCTCGCGCTGCTCGACGGTCTTCGAGACGATCATCTCGCGGATGGCCGCGATCCGGTCGGACTCGAAGAACATGTGCTCGGTGCGGCACAGGCCGATGCCCTCGGCGCCGAACTCGCGGGCGGTCTTCGCGTCGTGCGGGGTATCGGCGTTGGTCCGGACCTTCATGGTGCGGTACTGGTCCGCCCACTCCATGATGCGGCCGAAGTAGCCGCTGATCTCGGCCGGAACCGTCTTGATGGACTGGCCGTACACGTTGCCGGTGGAGCCGTCCAGGGAGATCCAGTCGTCCTCGGTGAAGAGACGTCCGCCGAGGGAGAAGCTCTTGCCGTCGGGGCCGAACTCGATCTCGCCCAGGCCGGACACGCAGCAGGTCCCCATGCCGCGGGCCACCACGGCCGCGTGCGACGTCATGCCGCCGCGCGCCGTCAGGATGCCCTGCGCGTAGTGCATGCCCTCGATGTCCTCGGGCGTCGTCTCCAGGCGGACCAGGATCACCGGCTCGCCCTTGCGGCCCCGCTCGGCGGCGTCCTCGGCGGTGAAGGAGACCCTGCCGGCGGCCGCGCCCGGGGACGCCGGGAGGCCCTTACCGATCGATTCCGCGGCGGCGAGTGCCACCACGTCGAACTGCGGGTGGAGGAGCGCATCGATCTGCTTGGGGTCGATCATGGCGACGGCCTTCTCCGGCCCGATCATGCCCTCGTCGACCAGGTCGCACGCGATCTTGAACGCGGCGGCCGCGGTGCGCTTGCCGTTGCGGGTCTGCAGCATGTAGAGCGTGCCATCTTCGATGGTGAACTCCATGTCCTGCATGTCGCGGTAGTGGTGCTCGAGCTTGGCGACGATGTCGACGAACTGGTCGTAGACGGCCGGGTTCTCGTCGCGCAACTGGTCGATGGTCTCCGGGGTGCGGATGCCGGCCACGACGTCCTCGCCCTGGGCGTTCATCAGGAACTCGCCGTAGAGACCCTTGTCGCCGGTGGCGGGGTTGCGGGAGAACGCCACGCCGGTGCCGGAGGTGTCGCCGAGGTTGCCGAACACCATCGACTGCACGTTGACGGCGGTGCCCCAGTCGGACGGGATGTCGTTCATGCGGCGGTAGTAGACGGCGCGCGGGTTGTCCCAGGAGCGGAACACCGCGCGGATGGCGCCGAACAGCTGCTCGACCGGGTCGGCCGGGAAGTCGCTGCCGATCTTGCCCTTGTACTCGGCCTTGAACTGCTCGGCGAGCTCGCGCAGGTCGTCGGCGGTGAGGTCGAGGTCGGCCTTGACGCCGCGCTCGTCCTTCATCTCGTCGATGAGTTCCTCGAAGTAGGCCTTGCCGACCTCCATGACGACGTCGGAGTACATCTGGATGAAGCGACGGTACGAGTCGTAGACGAACCGCGGGTTGCCGGTCTTGCGGGCCATCGTCTCGACGACCGTCTCGTTGAGGCCGAGGTTGAGGATCGTGTCCATCATGCCGGGCATCGAGGCGCGCGAGCCGGAGCGCACCGACACCAGCAGCGGGTTCTCGGGGTCGCCGAACTTCTTGCCGGTGATCTCCTCGAGCTTGCCGACGTACGCGAGGATCTCGGCGCGGATGCTGTCGTTGATCGTCTCGCCGTCGGCGTAGTACTGCGTGCACGCCTCCGTCGTGATCGTGAATCCCTGCGGGACGGGCATCCCCAGCCCCGTCATCTCGGCGAGGTTCGCGCCCTTGCCGCCCAGCAGGTTGCGCATCGAGGCGTCGCCCTCGCTGAACTCGTAGACGTACTTGTGATCAGCCATCGGTGATGATCTCCTTGTGGTGCTCTGAGGGAAGTCCGTCTCCAACCGTAGTGCTTCGACCGCCAGAGCCAACCCGTGTCCCGCCCATGGGAGCATGGGCCCATGGAACCGGACGCCGTGGCCCGCTTGATCCTCGACGAGGCGGGCCCGCTCGAGGGCCGGGTGCTCGTGTTGGACGACGTCGGCGGGGCCCTGACTCGCGCGGCGGTGGACGCCGGTCGCACCGTGCGCGCCTTCTGCGACGACCTCCGCGAGGCCGAGGACCTGCCGCCGGGGACCCGGCTCGACTCCCCCGCCGACCCCTACGTCCGGACCGCGGAGGTCGTGCTGGTCCGACTGCCCGCGTCGCTGGGCGCGCTGGAGGACCAGTGCCAGGCGGTGGCCGGGGCTGCGTCCGGCCGGGGGGCGTCCGGTGGACTTCGCTGGGTCTCGGGCGGCCGCACCAAGCACATGACCCCGGCCCAGAACACGGTGCTGGCCCGCTACTTCGCCGAGGTGCACGCCAGTCGTGGGCGCGACAAGGCGCGCGTGCTCCATGCGAGCGGCCCGACCGGAGCGGCCCCCCGCTGGCCGCGCTCGCGCCACCTGCCCGAGGCCGACCTGACCGTGTGGGCCCACGGCGGCGTCTTCGCCGGCCCGCGCCTGGACGCCGGCACGGCCCTGCTGGTGCGGGCCCTCGCCACGGGCCTACCCCACGCCCCCGCGGGGGGCCGGGCCTTCGATCTCGGCTGCGGGTCGGGGATCCTGGCCTGCTGGCTCGCGAGCCGCGGCTGGGCGGTGACCGCCTCCGACGTGTCCTGGGCGGCGGTCGACTCGACGCGCCTCACCGCGGCGGCGAACGGCCTGACCGTCGCGGCGCAGCAACGGGACGGCTTCGACGGGGTGGCCGCCGCCTCCCTGGACCTCATCGTGTCGAACCCCCCGTTCCATCAGGGGGCGGCCAAGGACTCCACGCCCACGCTGACCGCGCTCGCCGCCGCGGGCGCGGTGCTGAGGCCGGGCGGCGAGTTCTGGTGCGTGTTCAACAGTCATCTGCCCTACCTGCGGGCGTTGGCGGAGTCGGTGGGAACCACACGCATCGTGGCCCGCGACCGGCACTACACCGTGACCCGCAGCGTCGCCCGCTGACGGCTCCCTCACCAGCGCCGATCATGGATATTCCACGAATGCTGTGAATTTGCACGTTCAAATCGGCTCGAGACTCACATTGTCCGGGGAATATCCAGGATCGCCCGCCGGACCGGGTCGACTCTAGGGTGGACGGATGGCACACAGGAGAACGGGGTGGGTCCCCGCCCAACACGGGGCTTGGGCGATGCTGGTCGTCCCCTTCCTCGTCGGGGTCGCGATGCGGGTCCGCGACGGGCTGCCCCTGCCCTGGTTCCTGCTACCCCTCCTCGGATTCTGGATGCTCGGCTACTTCGCCTTCAACGCCGGATCCCTGTGGCTGAAGGCGCACCCGGCGCGCCGGCGTCCGCTCGTCGCCCCCCTGATCACCTATGCGGGGGCGTCCGCGGCGTTCGGGCTGCTCACCCTGGTGGGCGCGGGGCCGGGGATCCTCGGCTGGGTCCCCGGGTATCTGGCGCTGCTCACCCCCGCGCTGGTGCTGGCGGCGAACCGCCACGAACGGGCCACCCTCGGCGGCGCGTTGACCACGGCGGCGGCTTCGCTGATGGCGCTCGTGGTGCGCTTCCCCGAGGTCGGCGACCTGCTGGCCTGGACGCCGCAGGCCCGGTCCGCCACCGCTGCAGCGGCGCTGGTGTTCGCCTACTTCTTCGGCACGGTGTTCTACGTCAAGACCAACATCCGGGAGCGCGGCAATCCGCGCTTCTACCGCCTGTCGCTGGCCTGGCACGGGCTGGCGCTGCTCGCCGCAGCGGGGCTCTGGGGCGGCGGGCTGGTGTCCGCGGGCTGGGTGGGGCTGTTCGCCGTGGCGACGCTGCGGGCCGCTGTGGTCCCGCGTTTGCGGCCACCGGTCACGCCGCTGCGCATCGGCCTGCTCGAAATCGCGCTCTCGATCGCGATCGTCTGCATCGCGGCGCTCGGTTAGGCTCGCGACGTGGTGTTCACGGATCCCGGGTTCGGCCTCGACTGCGAGTTGGGCGTGGCGACCGCTGCCACGCAGATCGAGGGCGGCCGGGCCGACACGATCTGGCACCGCTGGGCGGCGACCGGCGCGGCTCGCGACGGCACCGGCCCCGACGTCGCCTGCGACCACTGGAACCGCATCGAGGAGGACGCCGACCTGATGGCCGCGCTCGGCATCCGGCACTATCGGCTCGGCCTGGAGTGGGCCCGCATCGTGCCCGAACCGGGCCGCTTCGACGCCGAGGCGCTCGGCCACTACCGCCGCGAACTGCGCCTGCTGCGCGAGCGCGGCATCAAGCCGCTCGTGACGCTGCACCACTTCAACGACCCCGGCTGGCTCTCCGAGCAGGGCGGCTTCCTCTCCCCGGACGCCTTGGCGCACTTCGCCGCCTACACCGAACGCGTCGTCACGGAACTGGGCGACCTGGCCGACGAGTGGATCACCATCAACGAGCCGAACATCTTCGCTTACCACGGCCACCTCACCGGCACCTGGCCGCCCGGACGCCACTCGTACCGCGACCTGCTGGCCGTCGAAACCCACCTGGCCCACGCCCACCTGCAGGCCTACCGGCTGATCCATCGACTGCAGCCGGCGGCCCGGGTCGGCGTCGCCATGCACCTGCGCGTCTTCGACCCGCTGCACCCCAGCAACCCCCTCGACCGCGCGGCGGCGTCCTCGAGCGAATACCTCTTCCAGGGGGCGCTCATGCGGGCGATGTGCCGGGGCCGGTTCCTGGCGCCGTTCAAGCAGCCGAAGGGCGTGCGACCCGGGCGCTACTACGACTTCCTCGGCATCAACTACTACAGCCGCACCGTCGTGTCGGGGCCGAACCAGCAGACGGCGTCCCGGGTGCCGGTGAACGACCTCGGCTGGGAGATCCACCCCGCAGGCCTGGTCGACCTGGCCCGCCGCTACTCGGGGCTGTACCCCGGGCCGATCTACATCACCGAGAACGGCACGGCGGACGCACGGGACGCGTTCCGGTCGCGTTTCCTGCACGACCACCTCAAGGCCATCGCCGGCTCGGGCCTGCCGATCGAGCGCTACTACCACTGGACGTTCACCGACAACTGGGAGTGGGCCGAGGGCCAGACCGCCCGGTTCGGCCTCGTCGACCTCGACTTCGCCAGCCAGCGGCGGACGGTACGCCCCTCGGGCGAGTTCTTCGCCGACATCATCGCGCACGGCGGCGTCACCCCGGACGCCCACGCGCGCTGGGTCGCCCCGCAGCGCTACCGCACCAACGCCTGAGCGCGTAGTAGCGTGCGCGCGTGAGCAGCCCGCAGGCCGTGGCGAACGTGCGCCGTAACCGCTGGACCTTCGCCGTGGGCACCCTCGGCCGCGACATGGTGTACGCCCTGACCAGCATGTGGTTGGTGCTCTACCTGTCGCAGGTGGTGCGGGTGTCGAACGCCACCTTGGCGTGGGTGTCCGGCATCCTCCTGGCCGTGCGTCTGCTGGACGCCGTCAACGACTTCCTCATCGGGGCCGTCGTCGACAACACGCACACCCGGTGGGGGCCCTACAAGCCGTGGATCGCGGGCGGCATGGTGGTGGCCGGGGCGGCGACGGTCGTCCTGTTCTCCGACCTGGGCGGCGCGGGCGCGGCCGACGGCCCGCCGGCGTGGGGCTTCATCGGGCTGTTCACCGTCGTCTACGTGGTGTGGAGCCTGTCGTTCTCCGCGAACGACATCCCGTACTGGTCGCTGGTTCCGGCATTGTCGGTCAACCAGATCGAACGCGAACGCATGAGTTCGCTGGCCAAGGTGTTCGCCACCATCGGCCTGTTCACCGTCATGGTCGGGGTGCTGCCGATCACGGCGGCGCTGGGCGGCGGCGTCCGGGCCTGGACGATCTTCACCGCGGCCGTCGTCGTGATCATGATCCTGGGGCAGACTGTCACGCTGGTCGGCGTCCGGCAGGAGCGGCTCATCGTGCCGCGGCAGCGGATGTCGCCCCGGCAGGTGCTGGACGCGATCGTCCGCAACGATCAGTTGCTGTGGACGGCGTTCGCCATGGTGCTGTTCCAGACCGGGTACGTCACCACGACCAGCTTCGGGGCGCCGTTCTTCACCTACGTCTACGGCGACGAGGGCATGTACACCCCGTTCGCCGCGGTGCTCGGCGTGGGGATGGTGCTGGGGTTCGTGCTGTTCCCCGTGGCGCGGCGGCGCTTCACCCGCCGCCAGCTGTACACGGGCTCGATGGCGACGATCGTGGCCGGCTACGTGATCTTCTTCTTCTCCCCCATGAACATCTGGATCATCGGGTTGTGCGGGCTGATGCTGTTCATCGCCGACAGCTTCATCGTGATCCTGATGATCGGGTTCATCACCGACTGCGTCGAGTACGGCCAGTGGAAGCTCGGGCACCGCAACGGCGCGGTGACCTTCACGATCCAGCCGTTCATCAACCAGGTGGGCGGGGCGGTGGCGCAGGCGATCCTGGGCGTGACGCTCATCCTCACCGGCATCAACGGGGCCCGGACGCCCGCCGACGTCAGCGATGCCGCCCTCTGGGGCATGAAGGTGATGATGCTGCCGGTGCCGGCCCTGCTCATCGTCGCCAGCTACCTCATCTACCGCAGCAAGTACCGCATCGACGAGGCGATGCACGCCCGGATCGTCGCCGACCTCAAGGAGCGCGGCGAACTCGCCGTGGACGCCTGAGGCTCAGCAGTCGGGTTCGAGTTGGGCCTGCACCCAACCGCCGGACTGGTGGACGAACTCGCCCAGCCAGGCGCCGACGTCGCGGGGCTCGGCGTGGTCCCAGACGAGCACCATGCCCGGCACGCAGCGGGCCAGCAGCAGCCGGGCGCGCTCGGCCTGGGCGGTGCTGGCGAGCACGGCGACGCGCGTCCAGCCCCGCGCGCGCACCTCGCGGCCGAGCAGGCGCGCCTCGCCGCGGGTGGAGTAGGGGTCGGGCACGACGCACTCGATGCGGTAGCCGGGGGTCGTGCGGCCGCAGTAGTCGGTGAAGTACGGCTGCCCTACGGGGTCGAGGGACAGCGTCGCGAGCATCACGGGGGCGACCCCGGCGTCCATCAGGGCCAGCGCCGGCCCGATGCGCGTCTCCAGGGGGCCGAGCACGTAGAGGGCGTCCACGGGCTCGTGCGGGTCGATGCGGGGTTGGGCGACGAAGCGCACGCAGACCGCCATCCAGGCGGCACCGAGCGCCGTCAGCACCGCGCCGACCGCAACCAGGACGAGGGTCCGCCGGCGGCGTCCCGGAAGCCCCGGACGCCTCGCCATCAGCGCACCAGGGCCGCGTCCCCGCCCGCGGCCACGGGGGAAGGTTCGGAAGCCGGTTCGTCGGCGAGCACCTCGGCGCCGGCCAACTGCTCGCGCATCTGATCCACGAGGTCGGTGATCGCCGACTGGCCGAGGACGGGGCCGCCGGCGAGGCGTCCGTCGGCTCCCAGCAGCACCGCCATCGGCGTCCCCCACGTGTCGAAGAGTCGGGCGACTTGGTGATCGGGGTCGCCCAGGGCGACGGGCACCAGGTCGGGGGCCCGCTCGGCCAGGGAGTCCACCGTGGCGAGCACGGGACGCACCTCGACGGGCGCGAGGTCGTCCCGCCACGCGGGGATCTGGGCGATCACCTCGGTGCACGAGCCGCAGGTGGCCGACACCCACAGCAGCAGGACGGCGTGCTGCCCGGCCAACTGACGCAGGGTGATCGGCCCGTCCGCGCCGGTCAGCGCGCCGTACGGGATGGGCAGGCGCACGTAGTCGACGTCCTCCCCCTCCCCCGGTTCGGACGCCGCGGGTGCGGCCGGCTCCCGCGCGGCCGGGGGCGTGGGGCGTCCACCGACGATGGTGTGGACGAGCCACGCCGTCAGCGCGATCGCGGCCAGCCAGCCGACGGCCGGGGCATCGAGCCGCACCAGCGGCGTCCCGGCGACGGAGTCGACGAGCGCGAGCACGGCGAAGGCGACGAGGGTGACGTTGCGCGCGACGGTCCAGGGGGTGACGCGGCCCTCGGTGAGGGCGCCGAAGCAGTGGCAGTCGACGGGCTCCGGACGCCGCACCGCGGCGGCCACCAGCACGAGGTAGGCGGCCATCAGGGCCAGGACGCCGAGGGCGACCAGCACGTTGAGCGGCCCCGGGGCCACGACGAGCAGGACGCCGAGTGCGATCTCCGCCCACGGGAACGCGCGCCGGAGGCCGGCCGTGTTCAGGGCGTCCGGGACCCGCATCGTGCGGAACGCGGTGTCGACGCCCGCGGCGTCCCGCAACTTCGCGACGCCGCTGACCACGAGGACCACGGCGAGCACGAACGGGAAGGCGACCAGCGCTTGGGGCATGGGGGGATCCTACGTGACGGCCCGGACGCCCCCGGCGGCGGGTTCGGGGCGGGTCTGGGGCGTCCGTAAGCTGACGGGGTGAGCCCAGCGCAGAGGATCGCCCTGATCTCCTCGAGCTACCACCCCTACCCGGGTGGGGTCGAGGAGCACACGCGCAACGTCGCTCGGGTGCTGGCGGCCCGTGGTGTCCCGGTCGAGGTGTGGACCGTCGACCGGGGCGAGCGCCTCGGCGTCCGATCCGTGGACGGCGTCACCGTGCGCTACCTGCCGACCCCCTTGCCCACCATGAGCCCGGGCGGGGTGTGGCGCTTCCTGGCCGCGTTCCCTGGGGCCGCCCGCAGTTGGTGGTCCGCTTACCGCCGGTTCCGGCCCGACGTGCTGCACGTGCACTGCTTCGGCCCCAACGGCGTCTACGCAGACTGGCTCGCCCGCGCCACCCGGACGCCGCTGGCGCTCAGCGCCCATGGCGAGACCTTCATGGACGAGGACGACGTCTTCACCCATTCGCGGTTGCTGCGCTCTGCACTGGTGCGCGGGCTGCGGGACGCCGACGCCGTGACGGGCTGTTCGGGCGCGGTGATCGACGACCTCACTACGAGGTTCGGGCTGGCGCATGGGACCGTCGTGCCCAACGGGGTCGACCTCAGCGAGGCAGCCACCCTGAGGGGCGATGTCGACGGCGACGGCTGCCGCACCCCCACCGTGTTCGCTGTCGGCCGGATGGTTCCGGTGAAGGGATTCGACCTGCTCCTTCGTGCATTCGCAGCCGCCGACCTGCCGAGGGGAACCCGGCTCGTGCTGGGCGGTGACGGACCCGAGCGGAGGAGGCTGGAGGCACTGGCCGCCGAACTCGGGATCGATGAGGTTGTGGAGTTCCCGGGACGTCTGGATCGCGCCGGCGTCGTTGCCGGCATGGCGTCCGCCGACGTCGTGGTGGTTCCCAGCCGGATCGAAGCGTTCGGGATCGTGGTGCTCGAAGCGTGGCGGTCGGGCGCCGCGCTCCTGTGCACGAACCGCGGCGGGCCCGCGTCTTTCGTCCGCGACGGGGTCGACGGTCTCCTGGTCGATCCCCTCGACACGCCGGCTGTGGCCCGAGCACTGGGTCGACTCCTCACCGATCCGCGCCTGCGTGCCGGCCTGAGCCGGGCCGGCCTGGCCAGCGTCAGTGCCTACACTTGGGAGGAGGTCGTGGACCGGTACCAGGCGATCTACGCCGCAGTCAGTGCTGACGCGTCCCGGTGAAGCGGACGAGGGGGAGGATGCTGGTGACGGGCTCTGCACCGCGTTCGCAACTGCGCGTGTTGCTGATCTCTCCTGTTCGCGGCGTTGACCCGAACTCGGGGGACGTCACGTACACCGAACAGTTGCTCGCATCGCCTCCCCCCGGCGTGGAATACACCTTGTACCCGGACGCCATCGCAGCCGGAACACTGCGGGAGCGGGGGTCGCGGATGAGCGTACGCGTGGCGCGCGGACCCGCGCTCGGGCCGGAGTTGGGCTTCGCGGCCTGGCGGAAGGCGGAGACGCTGGTCCGGCGAACGGGGCTGGCCTACCGCGAGCGGTTGCGCATCTTCTCGGTGGATCCTGGCGCGTTCGATCTCGTTCACGTGCACGTGTTCCACACCCGATTCGTGGGCGAGCACCCACCGGTACTGATGAGCGCCGCTGGCCCTCTGGGTTGGGTCTACGGTGACGCTTGGGGATGGTCACCCCGTCGCCGGGCGGTTGCCGAGCACGTCGATCGCGTGATCGGGCACGTCATGGACGGCACGATGTGCGCCACTCGACCAGGGCGAGCGAGCAGGCATGTGGCCTTCAGTGAATATCAGGGAACCTGGATGGAAGCGCGGGGCTTCCCGGCCACTTCCATCGATGTCGTTCCCAACTATCTGGCACTCGAGTTGCCGGAGCCCTTGCGCACCGCGGATGTTCGGGGGCCGACCCGTCTGGGGTTCGTCGCCAAGGACTTCCGAGCGAAGGGGGGAGAAGTCCTACTCGCTGCGTTCGCTGCGCTCAGGGCCCGGCACCCGTACTTGACCTTGACCGTCGTGGGCTCCCCTCCGACCAAACCCGATGGCGAGTTGGCGGCCCTCGGCGTGCGCTGGCTACCCTTCGTGTCACGAGAGGAACTGCTGACTACCTTACTTCCCACGTTCGATCTGATGGTCTACCCGTCGTTGTGCGATGGGCTCCCGTACGGCCCCATGGAGGGGTTGGCCTACGGCATCCCGACGGTCGTGTCCGACTATCGGGCACTGCCGGAATTGATCGGCGCCCACGCCGGGCGAGTCAGCCGGACCGGGGACCCGGCCTCGCTCGCGGCCGCCGTCGAGGAACTGCTGGACCCTGACGCTTGGGCGGCGGCATCCGCGGCCGCGCGCCAGCATTTCCACCAACGGTTCTCCGCAACGACCCAGCGGGAGGCGCTCGGCGCGTCCTACCGCGCGACCGTGACCCAAGGGAAGACACCGCGAGGATGAGCAATCACTTCAACCCTCTCACCGTCAGCGTTCTGATCGTCACATCCAACCGGTCCGACCGCCGAGTGGGGGCCGGCCGGGAGACCGTGCGCGCGTACACCTGGGACGCCGTCGTCGATCGCTACGCCGCGCTCTACGACCAGGGCACCACGGGTCGCTGACCTCAGGCCAGGGACGCCCACACGCGGGCATGCGCGGCCGCGCTGGCCTCCCAGGTGAAGCGGGACGCCCGCGAGCGGCCCCGCTCGACCATGGCGGCGACGTCGGCGCTCTCGGAGAGCGCGGCCAGGGTGCCCTCGACGATGCCCTCGGGCGTGGGCGGCACCAGCAGACCGCCGTCCCCCACCACCTCGGGCAGCGAACTGGTGGCGGCAGCGACCAGCGGCGTCCGGGCCGCCATGGCCTCCAGGGCAGGCAGACCGAAGCCCTCGTACGTCGAGGGCACGATGACGGCCCGGGCAGCCGCCACCAGCCCGGGGACGAGGTCATCGGCCACCCTGCCCACCAGGCGCACCCCCTCGAGCCCCCCGAACAGGGCCGTGCGATGCGGGTGGGGCGGACCCGACAGCACCAACGTCAACTCGGGTCGCTCACGGTGGATCGTCGGCCAGGCCGCCGCCAGCGCCGGCAGATTCTTGCGCCGCGCCGCACCGCCCGCGGTCAGCACGTAAGGTCCGTGGACGCCGAGGGCGGCGAGTTGGTCGTCAGCGAGCGCGGGCGCGTCGAAGAACCGCGGACCCACGCCGTTGTGGACGACGATCGGATCGCGGATACCCAGGAGATCCGTCGCCTCTTGGGCGCTGAACTGGGACACGCAGATCACGGCGGCGGCGCGGCGGGCCTCCTCCGCGGCCGCGGGCACGGGCGGGGCCTCATCGTCGAACTTCCAGGCCACCACGTCGTGCAGCGTGATGACGTCGTAGGGCCCGGGAGGCAACTCCAGGTTCATCCGGTGGACCACCGACGCGCGGCCGTAGAAGACCCGACCCAGAGCACGGCGCACCCTCGGCGTGGCACCCGTCACCGCCGCCATGGGCAGCCGGCGGTTCCCGGGCAGCGGGGACCGGAGCGAGCGAGCCACGATGCGTCCCACGGACCAACCGGCGCCCACGGCGTCCAGGGCGGCGGACGCCCGCGCGGCGATCTCCTCCTGGTACACCTGCGCGCCCATGGGCGCCGGCGTGGCGGCCGATGCGATCGTGAGCCGTGGCATGGTGGCGAGTCTAGGCGCGTCCGGGACCCTGCTCCCGGTCAGCCTTCTGCTGCGCGCTGCGGTGCGGTTCGCTCGTCGAGGGCGTCCTGCAACGCGCTACTGACGCCGGGAGCGGTCTTGCGGCAGAAGGGGGCCCCGCTCTGGAGGACGGCCGGCAGGTCCTCGAGGGTCAAGGTGACGGGCCGCTCCTCGTCCTCTTCCAGAACCCAACGCACATAGGAGACGGGCGGCGCCTCCTGTGGAGGCTGGATCGCGGACAGCATGGCCTGCAAGTAGCTCTCGTCCGGGATGATCGACCGCCGATAGGTCTCGCGCAGCAGTCGATCGTTCGTGTGCCGGCGCAGGATCGTCTCGTACAGGCGGCGGTCGAGGGCGAGCCACTGGGAGCCTTTGACGCACCGGGTCGCGCCTCTGAAGGGAAGTCGGAGCCTCCGGATGCCCAGGCGGATGCCGAGGCCCCTACTCAGGAAGCGGACTGAGAGCGCCGGTTCGAGGTAGTGGCCGAGCTTGGCGACCGCCCAGCGGAGCATCCTGGCGAGCGGATGGCCCGCTGAGTCGATCCACTGGCCGGCTGGCAAGGGGAGCCACCGATACGCGTAACGCGTCCAGTCTTGCCGGCCCGAGCCGTGCGGACGCCCCCAGCGGGGTTGATAGGACAACGGATCAGCTGCTCCGATCCAGCCGCCCCCTGCCGCCCAGAATGCGCCTTCCCACTCATCGAGTGGGCGACACGGGTAGTCGCTGCCCGACACCAGGACGAGCAGATCCGCCGCGAACGCCGTGCGTGCAGCCTCGAAGCCGTCCAAGGTGGCGAGGACCAGGTCCCAGCTGCCCCAGTCCGTTCGGCGCCCATGGTCGACGACGACGACGCGGTCGTCCCAGAACTCGGGTGGCCGGTGGCTCCGGGCATCGTGGCAGACGACGACGCCGCAGGTCGGACTCAGGGCGAGGATCCGACCCACAAGCCGCTCAGTGGGTCCGGCCTCGCCGTGCGTGAGGATGACATAGGCCGTGCGCCGTGCGCGTGACCGGTCGTGCGATGAAGGCGGCGGCACGTCAATCGCACCGGCCGGAGTAGATCCGGGCCACCGACTGGGCGAAACGCCGCGCTCCATACCGCTCGATGGCCTCCTCTCGAGCGGCGCCAGCGTGCCGCTCCGCGCTCGTCGGGTCAGCGAGCACTGCGCCCAGAGCCTCCGCGAAGCTCATGGGGTCATCCGTGACGGCGCAGAACCACCCCGGTTCGATGCCTTCGGCACCGACCGACGTCGACACGGTCGGTACGCCGGCCACAATGGCTTCGACGGCCTTGAACTTCACGCCGGCGCCGTGCAACAGAGGGATGACACAGGCTGAAGTGCGCGCGTACACGCCTTGCAGGTCATCCACGTATCCCGCCAGATCGACGCCAGGGCGTGCTCGCCACCCGGCGGCGGCAAGCTCTGGAGCGCCCGAACCGACCACCAGGAACCTCGCCGTGGGCTGCTGTTCCCGGATGCGGACCCACACGTTGTCAAGGAACCATTCCACCGCCTCGCAGTTCTCGGGGCGGGACATCAACCCGACGAAACTGACCTGCGGCGAGTGGATGTCCGGATGCCGGCTGGTGGAGGCTGCCGCACTCGCCAAGGGTGGCTCGACGACCTCGATCGCGGCTGAGCCGGGGGGCAGCAGGTCCGCATCCTTATGGCTGAACACGACGACGACATCCGCTGTGTTCATCACGACTCGCTCCAACTCTCGGCTCTTCCTCAAGCGCTTCGCCAGGGGGGCGGAAGGTGAAGTGCGGTATTCCCGAGCCACCCTCTGGGACAGCACGTCATGCAGCGTGCAGATGATCCGGGCGCGCGGGTTCAACGAGCGGCACACGCGCGCCAGGTGCCCGTAGTCCGGCCACTGGAGGTCGATCACCTCCGCGTTCAGCAGCAGTCTCAGCGACCTGTTCAGGCCGAGGGGCAACTGGGAGAAGTCGGGCAGGGTGGGGTCCATGGCCCAGATGCCGTCGCGGATCGACCTGAGCAAGCGACGACGCAGGCGCGCGAGCGGGAAGCGTGACTGCCCGAGCGTCGTCATCAACAGCCGCTCCGGACGGCCGGGAGCCCCCAGCGCCTCATCGTTGAAGATGGTCGGCGCCAGGAACCACGGATCCACTCCCGATGCTTGGAGCGTGCGGTGGAGTGTCTGCAGGTAGCGCCCACCCGCATGGGGAATCGCGTCGAAGGGCACGTGCGGCGTGACGATTGCGATCCGAGGGCCAGTCCCGGAATCGCGCGCTTCATGCAAATTCGTGCGCGTCAGCTTCCGCCGCGCCGCTCCCGCATACTCCGACACGAGCGTCACCAGAGCCCGCTCGGAGGCAACGCGGGGGGCGCTCACGATCGCGTTCCACCATGCCTCCACGAGCCCGTTCCCCTGGTACGCCCGCCCGGCCGTCCGCGAGCCGTCGAACAGCGTGGCCGCCAAGGTGGAGTCCTGGGCGAGGTCGGCCAGGACACGCAGAACGTCCTCGCCCGGAGACGCCACCAGGAGGTTCTCGCCCTCGGTCCCGATGTCCGCATAGGGCAGCATCGGCACCACCAAGGGGATGGCGCCGGCGCACCAGGCGTTGATCAGCTTGGTCGGTGGTTTGCGCGTCGGCACGCCCAGCGAGTCGAGCGGTTGGCTGCAGAGCGCCACGTCGGCGTCCGAGAAGTCGGCCCAGGCGACCGACTCGGGCTCCTCCGTGTCGACGCGGACCGTGAGCCCGAGCGCTCGGGCTCGCGCGACGAAGTCATCCGTCAGCCAGTCGGGGACATTCTTGCGGTAGGCCTTGAGAACCACGGTGCGAACGGCGTTACCCCGCTCCCGATCGCGCGGAAGCAGCCCGCGCTGGGGGAACAGGGGAAGGTAGCGTTGTCGGGCGGCATCCGACACCGCCTGCGGCGTGGGCACGATCTCGAGCGTGGTGATGCGGGGCGGCTCGATCGAGGGGTGCACGTCGCCGCGGATCACCACCAGACCCGCGCCGCTGCACAGCGCGTCGCGCGCCAATCCCCGCACCAGGGAGGGTTCGCAGAACGGGAGCCAGTTCGTGAGTTCCTCCAGGGACGCCACGAGGGTGGACGCCGACGCGGGAGCCTTGGGGCCGATCGTCACGGGCAGCCCGCTCCGTCGCAGCCGCACGAACAACTCCAAGAAGGCGTGTCCGTACCCGGTTCGGAACTCGTCGGGCTCCCCGTCGGGGTCCCAGTCCGCGAGACGACCCAGGTCGCGGTCCGTCCAGAAATGCACGTGCGGCCCAGCCGACCCCCTCCTCCGGCCAGCCATCACGTCACCGGTACCCGACCGATTCATCCCAGGCGAACGTGGGATCCAGGATCAGGCGGTCCTGATACTTCAGGCACAGCGGCTGGAACACATTGCCCTGCAGCGCCATCCATTCGAGCGGGTAGGCGGGATCCTGCCCCCACATGCCCCCGGGCGCCTCGAGGAGGGCTGGGTGGGCGTAGTCGAGCACCCGGTCGATCTCACGCAGCCATTCCGCGAAAAGGGGGTTCCCGCGCCGGGCCACGCAGGTTGTCCCCGAGGCGACGCGCTCGTAGTAGCGACGCACGTGCACGCCGAGTCGACCGGCGGGGTTGCCCGCCCACTTCGGGTCGCTGAGCGCGGTCGCCGCCACCCACTTGCCGGGGGCTTCTTCCAGCCGCCCCATCGCCGGCGCCCAGGGCGCGACGAGCGTTTTAAGGTCGGCGTACCCGCCGCCGTAGTGGAACAGGAAGTAGGCCCGAAGGTAGTCCGACCGGTGATTCAGGGAGAGCAGATCGAAGGCTGGGTGGAGGGGCCGCCCCGGCAGGATGAAGTCGGGCAACCGTCCAGGATCGACCAGTTCGACCAATGTCTCCGGGTTGAGCGAGCGGATCGACTCGAGGCCCGCCCTGCGGGCCGGAGTGAGTGGGTTGTCCCCCGTCCAGAAGCACCAGATGACGTTCGGGACCGGGCCGTCGCCGACGGCATCCAACGGCGGGCGCCGCTCCAAGAACGTGTGGGGGTACTTGCCGTACCAGAAGTCCCCCGGAACCAACCGGGCCGCGGCCCTGGCCGCCGCCGCCTTGCACGCCGCCACGGCCCGCGAACCTTGCACCTGGTTCACGACGTCGGCGACCGTCTTGATGCCATTCGTCAGCACAGCCACGCGCCCAGGCTAGCCGGACGCCCCTCGGGGCGGCCACGGTATGCTGCCTGGACGCTCGCCGCTCCCCATGACCCGAATCTCGGCGGCTCGCCGGCCAGGAGGACCACCCCGATGACGCTGCTGCACAAGCTCCGCGTCGTGCTCGACCGGCGGACGAAGTGGGGCCTGGTCTACGGCACGATCGGCTCAGCGGCGATCGCCGCGTTCGACATGCTGGCGATCGCGCTCGTCCTCCCCTTGGTGAATCTGGCCGCCGACACGGGGGAAGACCACGTCGTCGTGCGTTGGCTCGCCCAAGCGATCGGCACAGAGGATCGGCCCACGCTCACGTTGTGGGTGGCGGGGCTCGTGGTCGGCCTGTTCGTGGTCAAGGACCTGTTGTCCGTTGCCTTCGTGTGGTGGATGGCCGGGTTCAAGGCGTTCAATCGCGTGACGACGTCCAGTCACCTGTTGCGTTATTACCTCAGGGCCCCTTACACGGAGACCGCAGCCCGCAGCTCGGCCGACCTGATGCGCACCATGGGGGACGGCGTCATCCAGGTCTACGGCTCGGTCGCGTTCGGCCTCATGAGCATCATCGCCAGTTCGCTCTCCATCATGGCGATCTGCGTGGCGCTCATGGCTTCCGCCCCGGTCCCCACGATGGCGCTCCTCGCGTACTTGGGCATCGCCTCCGTGCTGTACCTCCGGGTGATGCGCCCCCGGATGCAGCGAGCGGGCGAAGTGTCCGTCCAAGCGGCTGCCGACGCCTGGCGAAGTGCCTTGGGTGCATTGGGCGGCCGGAAGGAGAGCAAGCTCCGCTCGAGCGAGGAGTTCTTCGTCGAGAAGTACCGCGAAGCCTCGCTTCGCGGTGCGGTGGCGGGCAGGCACGCCGAGTTCATAAGCTCGCTCCCCCGCTACATCCTGGAGATCCTGTTCATCATCGCGATCGGGGTGATCCTGGTCGCCAACACTGTGTTGGCCGGAGGCGCTGCCGGGATCTCGGGAGGGATCGGCATGCTCGCGCTCTTCGTGGCGGCCGGCTTCCGCGTTCTGCCCACGATCACTGCGCTGATCGGCGCGATCTCGAATCTGAGGTTCGGCCTCCCGTACCTCGATCTTGTGTACGAGGACATGTCCACGATGGACGAACTGCCACCCCGGCGGGAGTCGCCGAGGAAGCTCCCGTTCGACCACGCCATGCGCCTCGAGGACGTGAGCTTCAGCTACCCAGGCTCCGGCCGACGGGTTCTCGACCACGTCGACCTCACCATCCCCCGCGGATCATCAGTTGCGTTCGTCGGCAGCAGCGGCGCGGGCAAGACAACCCTCGTCGACGTCCTCCTCGGGCTGCACGTGCCCGACGAAGGACGCATCCTCGTCGACGATCAGGACGCCTGGGCGGACATCCAGGCCTGGCAGAAGAACCTCGGGTACGTGCCCCAAGACGTCTTCCTCCTCGACGCCACCCTGGCCGAGAACATCGCCTTCGATCAGGACCCTCAGGACATCGACCTCGGCCTCCTCCAGCGCAGCATCGACCGGGCTCAGTTGCGGGAACTCGTCGCGGAGTTGCCCGAAGGAATCCATACGCACCTCCGAGAGCGGGGCTCCCGGCTGTCAGGGGGGCAGCGACAACGGGTCGGCATTGCACGGGCGCTGTACCGCGAGCCGAGCGTGCTGGTGCTCGACGAGGCCACTTCGGCACTCGACAACGAGACCGAGCACAGCGTCAGCACCGCGATCCACGCGCTGGCGGGCAGTCTGACGATCGTCATCGTTGCCCACCGACTGTCCACGGTGAAGGACGCCGACCAGGTGGTCCTCATGGAAGACGGTCGGATCGAGGCGGCCGGTTCGTTCCAGTCCGTCCGATCCCAGAGCGAGCGGTTCGCGCGCATGGTCCGGCTCGGCACCTTGGGCACCTGAGCACGAAGCTTGCCAACGGCGACCCCGTTAGGCTGGGCACCGCCCGGTTATCCGGCCTGACAGAACGAGGAGGACCATGGCGGAGAACCACCAGGCCACTGCGGCCGTTGTCGTGGTCACCTACAACCGACCCGACTACGTGCAGACGTGCCTGGAGCACCTCCAGAAGCAGACGCTTCCGGCGACCGAGATCGTGGTCGTGGATGCGTCGCCCCACCGAGTCACTGAATCGGTCGTCGCCCAGTTCCCCGGCGTGCGGTACCTGCGTAATGAGTTGGGACGTGGCTATATGGCGACCTCGCGTGCCATCGGCGTCGACGCGACCACCGCCGCTGTCGTGGTGTTCATCGACGACGATGCGTACGCCGAGCCGGACTGGCTCGACCACCTCCTGGCGCCGTACTCGGACGAGCACGTGGGCGCCGTGGGGGGTCGGGCCGACAACGGCCGGCCGGAGGAACTGACGGAGGGGCTGGACCAGATCGGGCGGCTCCTGCCGAACGGCTCCCTGACCGGCAACTTCGCCAGCGACCCGGGTGAGCCGGTCGCGGTCGAGCATCTGATCGGCGCGAACATGTCCTACCGCCGGTCTGCGCTGGAGGCCATCGGGGGCATCCACGACCACTGGCCGGGCACCTCGCTGCGTGAAGACTCCGACACGGGGCTCCGTCTGGTCCGCGCAGGTTACGGGGTCCTCTACGAGCCCAGGGCGGTCGTGTTCCATGTCGGGGGGACCTACGCGGTTGGACGCCGGTTCGACCTTCGGTACACCTTCTATGGGGCACGTAACCACGTTGTGCTGCTCCACCACGCGCTCGGCCGCCAGGATCCGCGCACCAGGCGGTACCTGCGAACCGCGCTGGGGGACGTGCTCAGCCAGGTCAAGTACGGCTTCACGGCCCTCCGAGACCCAGACCGCACCCCCGTCCGCAAGTTGCGCGGACTGGGTAACGGGCTGGCCAGGGCCGGAGCGCTGCTCAGCGGGACGATGGTCGGAGTTGCCGCCGCCTGGCCGGTTGAAGCGTCCCGGACGCACCCCGCTCACCCGTTGAGCCGACCGGAACGCTAGCCATGGCCGGGCGTAGCGGTCAGTCCTGGTCGACCCCGGCGAGCCCTCCTGCTCGGACGCCCCCCGGAGCCGATGGAGGTGTTGCTGCCCGCGGACGTGGGCCGACGGCCCTGGTTGTTGCCTTCGCTCTCTACGCAGCCCTGCTGGTCCTCTGGGCCAATCGCCAGGGGCCGGGGCTCTCAGCCGACTCCGTCACCTACTATCACGCCGCCGCCTCGTTCATCACCGAAGGCCAGTTCAACGCGTTCGGCATGCCCGTGACGCTGTGGCCGGTCGGCTACCCCTGGCTCCTCAGCCTCACCATGGCCGCAGGTATCCCGACGGCCGTGGCTGTCACGTGGCTGAATGCCTGCTGTGCCGCCGCAACCGTCGTCCTCACGTACCGGCTGGGGCGCGTGGTGACCCGTTCCGTTCCGCCCGCCCTTGCCGCGAGCGGCGTGGTAGCCTTCGCGCCCGCCACTGTGCGTACCTACTCGATGCTCTGGACGGAGCCGCTGTTCACCCTGATAGCGATGCTGGTCCTCCTCAACTTGGTCGACCGCGTCCGGAAGCGCCATCTACGACCTGTCGACATGGCCGCCAGCGCCTTCGGGATTTCCTGCGCCACCCTGCTCAGGTTCGCCGGGGTTGCCCTCATCCCCGTCGTGATCGCCGCTGTGTTGTTGTCGACCGACACCTGGCGACGCCCCCGACGGATGGCCCTGGCCCTTCTCGTGGGGGCGTTGGGCGGCATCGGATTGCTGGCAGTCGCGGCGAGAAACGTAGCGCTCGGGGTGCCCCCGCTGGGGCCGAGGTCATCCACCGGCCTCCCCCTCGTCAACGTGGCCGGCCATAGCCTGCGTGCGATGGGCCGGTACGTCATCCCGGAATTCGGCGGGCTCCTCCCGCTGGGTCCGGCCCCCACCGGGGGCGTTGCATTCGCAGTGACCGCCGCGACCATCGTGATCGGCCTGGCGTTGGCCGGAGGCTTGGCGGCGGCGATCCTGCTCGGCGCCCTGCGACGAGACCGCCCGGCGCTCGTTCTGGGCATCTGGGTGGTGTGCTGGTGGGCGCTCCTGTGGTATAGCTCGGTGGTCGCGGGAACCGACCCTCCCGAGGATCGTCTCCTGGCCCCCGTCCTGCCCGCCATGGCCGTCCTCTTCGCCAACCTCTGGACCACGGTCCCGGCCCACTGGAGGCAGTCGTTGAGGCGGTGGGTCTGGGCCTCGGCGGTGGTCTGGCTGGGGATCGCCGTGTCGGCCGGGCTGGTCGCCAGCACGCGAGCGAGCGTCGCCGGCATCGGGTACAACCGGGTGGAGCACCGTCAGTCCGACTTGGTCAAGGCCATCAGTGCCTTGCCGGGCCAAGTGACCCTTGCGGCGACGGACCCCTGGCTCGTTTACCCTGAATCCACCGGTTGACGTTGAGCGGTGTTTGTGCTTGTGGTTGTGGGATTCGGGTGGGCGTGTGGCTGGCTCGGGACGCGTCAGGTCGCCCGGTCTGTCCGGGTCTTCCACTGGGGTTCCTTGG
>WBZS01000432.1_pt1 | contig 56283 bp, 51 predicted proteins | sample 5204201 | NCBI WGS metagenome assembly WBZS01 (sample SAMN12344357, study PRJNA552823) | activated sludge metagenome | biome: Activated sludge suspended growth; feature: Nitrification reactor; material: Wastewater; isolation source: activated sludge from nitrification reactor of wastewater...
GCCTGGAACCGCCTGATCGCCCAGCCCGCCGTCATCACATCAATCGGAATGCGCCAATGGGCTCATACAGGTCAACTGTGAGGGCCGTTGGTATTATCTGCGGGATCCCGCCGGTCGGGAAATGGTGATTAACCCCCAGCACGAGATCCGCCTTCTCGCGCCGGAGGACTCCGGCAAGCCGGGTCATAAGCCAGCCAAAGGCACCGAGGCTGGACACCGGCACACCGGGCGCCAGATAACGGATATTGGCGCGATCCCCGACCAAACCGGCGATCTGGTCGCGGGCGCGATGGTCGTTCCACAAGACGGTATAGTCATTGTCGGGGGAGAAGCTCGACAATAGCGCGCCGACGACCTGCGGGCCGCCGCCAACGCGGAGATTTATGGCATTGACGAAAATACGCGGCAACAATCAGCTCCGATCGAGAACCTCCGAGACGACCTCGATGACGCGATCGATTTCGTCGTCCGTCAGTCCGCTACCCGAAGGGAGGCAAATGCCCTGTTCAAATAGCCTTTCGCTCACGTTCCCGCCTAGCGCCTGGCAGGCCTGGAACACGGGCTGGAGATGCATGGGTTTCCAGAGCGGGCGCACTTCGATTTCCGCCTTTTCGCAGGCTCTGACGACATCGATTGCCGTCGCCCGGCTCTTCGCAGGATCGATGGTCAGGCAAGTGAGCCAGCGCGTGCTTCGCCGATCCTGCGGCTCAGGCATCATCGCGACCGCTTCGAAATTCCCAAGCGCCTCGGAATAGCGCGCGAATATCCGGCGTCTGCGTTCGATCTTCTCTTCGATCCGTTCCAACTGGCCGAGACCGATCGCCGCCGAAATATTGCTCAGGCGATAGTTGTGGCCGATTTCGGTGTGCTCGTAGTGGATCGCGGGCTGGCGCGCCTGTGTGGAAAGATACCGCGCGCGATCGATAATGGCGGGATCGTCCGACAGGAGCATGCCGCCGCCGGAGGTCGTGATGATCTTGTTGCCGTTGAATGAAATCGCGGCCATTTTCGCGCCCTTGCCGGCGTGGCGCCCACGATAGAGCGCGCCGAGGGCCTCGGCACTGTCGCTGACAAAGGCGACATCGTATTGCTCGCAAATGGCGATGAGCGCATCGAGGTCGCACGATTGGCCATACAAATCGGTTGACACGAGAGCCCTGGGAAGCCGGCCCGCCTTGGCCGCCTTTGCCAAGCCTTCCTCGAGCAGGTCCGTGTCGATGGTCCAGGATTTCTCGTCGCAATCGACGAACACCGGAGTGGCGCCGACATAGGTGATCGGAGCGCAACCGCCGATGAACGTCGCCGTCGACGTCCAGACGCGATCGCCGGGACCGACACCTGCGATTCGCATGGCGAGATGCAGCGCGGCTGTCGCCGTCGTCAGTGCGACCGCGTGCGCAAAACCGGTGTAGTCCGACATGGCCTGTTCGAAGCGGCCCAGCATCGGCCCGGCGGGAGCGACGTAATTGCTGTCGAATGCCTCAGCGACCAGTTCGCGTTCGCGTCCGGAAATATCCGGTGCCGACATGAAGATCCTGCTCATGCACACCGCCGTTCGTGATAGCGATTTCGTGCCGTGATCCGCGTCACCGCGACCTCCGGAAAGTGAATCCCCGATCATCGTCCGCCTCGTGGCGGTAGCCACGGCGAGTCATTTCCTCGACGTATCCGTCGTCGGTAATGGCAAGGGAGACGTACTCGAGGCCAGCCCCGATCGTCGATTTCATACCGTCCAGAATCGGCACTTCGGCGCCGTTGGTGGTGATGGACACCAGACGCGGCACCGGCAGGCCGTGCCGTGCGACGACCTCGTCGACGGTCGTCACGGGGACGGTGATTTCGTGATACCCCCGGCGGGCCATCTCCGCTCCTGTCGCATGCGAAAGCTCGGCCAGCACGGCCGAAGCGGGATGCTCCCGACTCTGGTAGAATTTCAATTCCTTCGTCTCGCTCCAGCCGCCGGCTGGGACCACGATGAGCTTGTCGCGCATGCCGATGCGTGTGGCGAACGCCTCGAAGGCATCGCAATTGATCTTGTCGGGCTCCATGATGACGAGTCTGCCGCCGCCCGAAACGATATGGAGGAAATACGCGGCACGTGACCGGCCGACCTCCAGCAAATCGGAGGGCACCCCGATCTGGAAAACCACATCGCCCGGCCGGATCACGCAATAGGGATGGCGGTTCCGCCGGCGGCGCAACCCCAAGCCATATTTCATGTCGACCGGCAGCGCCCGCAGAATCCACGCTGCCGGGCGAGTCGCGATGCGCCAAAGGTACTCAGGCAGCAGCAGCTTGACCTTCAGGAGCAGGTCCCGATCGTCTCCGCTGCGTCGAGTTTGTTGTTCAGTCATCGTTCCGAATTCCGTCCTCCGAGAGGCCGGCCTTTTCAATATCTGCGAACGCCCTATTCATGGGTGGTGCCTGAGACAAGACGCAGCATCATGTGTTTGACGACAAAAATCGCCGTCGCTCCGATAAGGCGCAGATCCGAAAACGCGTTGGCCGTTCGCGCATAGTCCATGTCCATGCGCAGCTTCGGGCGCATGATATTGGCGATGTAGCTGCGCTCGGCGTCGTCGGCTTGAACCGCGCCGGCAAAATTGCGCATGTAGAACAATGTCCCCGCGCTGGTGAGCCCGGGGGTCAGTTCGAGGCTCGCACGCAGTTCGTCGTCGTAGTGATCGGCAACGATCCGGGGATCTTCCGGGCGCGGCCCGACGAAGGAAATCTCCCCCCGCAGCACGTTGAGCAACTGGGGCAATTCGTCGATCTTGGAGGCGCGCAGGAACCGGCCGAAGGGGAACACCCGGCTGTCCGAAGGAGCGGTGATCGCCGACCCCCGGTCGGCATCGACCTGCATCGTGCGAAACTTGTACATCGCGAGCGGGCGCCCGCCGCGACCGACCCGCTTTGCGACATAGAAAACAGGCCCGGGCGACGTCAGTCTGATACCGAGGGCCGCTGCGAAGCAGAGTGGAAGCACGATCACACCGATCGCCGCCGCCAATACGAGGTCCACGGACCGCTTGGCGTAGGCGTTGGCGCGATGCGCGGCAACACCCGGTATCGATGCGCGGCCGTCTGAATCCACCCTCATCTCAACCCCGCAGGATGTCATGCAGCGTCTCGACAACGTGGTCGATCTGCTCCTGTGGCATTTCGACATACAACGGCAGGGTGATCGCAGAGCTTCCCGCCTTTTCCGCGCCCGGAAATTGTTCGGCGCTCAACCCATAGGTCTCCCGCCAATACCTGAACCGGTGCAGCGGCGTGTAGTGAACCGAACAGGTGATGCCGGCCTTGCCCAGCAATTCGAACAACCTGTCACGATCGACCGGCGCATCGTCGCGCACGCGGACGATGAAGATATGCCACGAGTGCATGTCGCCGGCCGCCGCGTCGATGGGCAGGTCGAGCGGCAAACCCGCCAGACGATCGAGGTACTGGCGCGCGACCTTGGCCCGCTCCTCGCGGAACCAGGACGCCTTTTTCAACTGGTGAAGCCCAAGCGCCGCCGCCATATCCGTCATGTTGTACTTGTAGCCTGGCGCGACGACGTCGTAGGCCCATTTCCCCGAACTGAATCGATCAAAGGCGTCGCGGTCAAATCCGTGCAGCCGCATGACGCGCGCGCGCTTAGCCAGGGCTGCGTCCCTGGTGACAAGCATCCCGCCCTCGCCGGTTGTGATCGTCTTGTTGGCATAAAAGCTGAATACCGTCGCGTCGCTATCCTGCTGGCCAATCAGGCGATTGCCGTGTGTCGCAGGGAATGCATGGGCCGCATCCTCGATGACGCGCAGGCCGTGGCGACGAGCGATCGCGTTGATCGCGGTCATGTCGCACGGAAGGCCGGCGAAATGGACCGGCATGACCGCCTTGGTCCGCTCGGTCACCGCCCTCTCGATCTCCTCCGGGCGGACATTGAGCGTCGCCGGATCGACATCGACGAAGACAGGGTCGGCGCCGAGATAGCGGACAACCTCGCCGGTCGCCGTAAACGTGTAGTCCGGGATGATCACCTCGTCCCCGGGTCCGATGCCGACCGCCTCAAGGGCGAGATGCAGGCCGGACGTCGCCGAATTGACCGCGACGGCCTCCACTCCACCACCGAGGAAATCGGCGAAATCCGCCTCGAAAGCCGCGGACCGCTTGCCCGTGGTCAGCCAGCCGCTCTTGAGGACGGCGATAACCTCGTTGATCTCGTCTTCCCCGATATGCGGCCGGAAAAATGGCACGGTCACATTTCTTGACTCAGGCATATCCATGAATCCGCAGGGCCGGCATGGCCTCGTTTTCGATCGTCGTCAGCGTTTCGCCTGTCAGGATGTTACGCCACTTTTCCGAATTATCGCGATCGACCGTCGAATCAAACCGCGCCGCAAGGCCTTCCGTCTCGCCCAATCCGACGAAATCAGCAAGTTTGGCGATGGATTCGCGATTGTTCAGCAAATCCTCGTAGCGGATCGTCAGGCTGCGTTCGGGCGGGAGCGCGGCGAGATCACGCGTCGCGGCCGTCACCGAGCGCGCCCATTGCCGCGCCACGACCGCCTCCAACGGCAGGCGCGCCAGGTCGTCGAGGATGCCACGGTAACGCGGGCCCCATACCTGCCCGCCTTCGCGGCCGCTCAGGCGCCCCTTGATGTAGTTGCGCGCGAACCACCAGACATAGCCATATTGGCCAGGCGGCAATTCCTTCAGCTTGCGCCAAAGCCCGCGCTTGTCGGGAGGCGCCTTCCACATGCGCAAGGCCGATTCCGTGACCGCGCGCCCATCACGGACAAGATGGAGAAATCGGGCATCGGGGAAAATCGCATCGACGAACGGAACACGGAGCGTGTTGCTCACCGTCTTCTCGACGATGGTGTCGCGGTCATCGCTTCGCCGGGCCAAGGCCTTGATGCTCGCGCGAATGGTCCCGCGGCGTGCTTCGGTCAGGCCCACGGGATCGAGTTCATCGTGATCGAGTCCCTCGTTGCCCGTGCGCCAGACATAATTGACGTCGTACGGCACCGCGGCGAAGCCGGGCGCGGCACCGATGAGGTCACGCAGGAACTTCGTGCCAGATCGCGCAGCGCCGATGAGAATGATGGGAGAGTCGGCGCCCGTTGTCATCGCTTGACGTCCATTCCATGCAACAGGGCGAGCCATTTGCGTGAAGCATCTTCGACGCTCCAGAGGTCACGGCAATTCCGCGGATCGTAAGGCGCCAACAAACTCACCCGTTTCATTGCGCCGGCAATCCCGGCAATCCCCTCATTCCAACCGACCGCAACACCCAGTCCCCTGCCCCGCAGGGTCTGCGCCAATTCGCTCTCTTCCTCGACGCAGGCGAGGATTTTCACGCCTGCCGCCAGGTATGTCCCGGTCTTCGATGGATAGGCAAGTCGGTAAAGGCCGGGCTGGAGCGAAATCACGCCGACGTCGCAATCGCGGGTGAAGCGGAACGCGTCGTCGGAGGAAACCCGGCCATGGAAAAACACGTTGCGCCCGATCCGGTCATCCGCCTGCCGCATCAGTCCCGGCTTGGCCTTGCCGTCGCCGAGAAAATGAAGTTCCGCCTCCCCTTCATCGACCAGGAGAAATGCCGAGAGGAGATTTTCCAAGTTCTGGAAACGGCCGATATTGCCGGCGAAGACAAATCTGGTCCGTTCGTTGTCCGATCGCTCAGGGCCGGCAGCGGCATACGCCCCCACGGCGAAATTGTTGATGACCTCGGGTTCCGACCGGCAGCGCGTTCGGATCGCCGCGGCCATGTCGTGCGAAAGAACGACGACGCGATCGGCCAGCCGCAGAGCGAGCCGATCGAGATGCTTCAGGAGGCGGGAAACGAAGCCGTTGCGCATCATACCGGCGGCAATCGCTATTTCCGGGTAGATGTCCTGCATCTGGTAGATGGTCCGCGCACACCTGAACCGGGCAGCCGCAAACACAAGAAGCGACTGGATGATTGGCGGTGTTGTCCCGCTCCAGACCACGTCCGTACGCTCCCCGAAAAGGATGCGCAGGGCGGCGGCGACAGGAAACAGAAAGGCGTTCAGGACATGGGCGAAAGGCCATGAGCGCGGCAGGAGCCGGATGCGGACGACGTCGCACCCGAATTCGTTGCTGCGCCGTGGCGCCGAAATCGCGCGGGCGTCAGACGCATAGGAGGGCTGCGCGGCAAGGATCCGGATCTGGTGTCCCGCCGATACGAGATGCGGGAGCAGTTCCCGCAGAAGCAGCGCGTAAGGCGCGGTATCCGGCCAGAAATAACGGTAGACGATGGTAATCCGCATCGGAATTCAGTTCGGTCGGTCCAGGCCGTGCCATCGACCGTTCAGTCCTGAAATGCCCAGCATCAGGCGCACGACCCGCTGGGAGGTGTTCTCAATCCTGTAGTCATCGGGCACGGGCGGTATTCGACCTTCGCCATGATCGCGGATGGACAGTCGCACCGATGCGGCGATGGTCCCTGCGTCCAGTCCGGTGATGATGATCGATCCCGTATCCAGCGCTTCAGGCCGCTCCAGTGCGTTGCGGATCGTGACCGCCGGAAATCCGAGAAGTGCGGACTCCTCGCTGATCGTCCCGGAATCCGAAATGGCGCACTTCGCCATGAGTTGAAGCTTGTTGTAGTCGTGGAAACCGAACGGCTTGTGGAACACGAGGCCCTTCGGAACCGCTCCCATCGATTCCAGTTGCTTGCGTGTGCGGGGGTGAGTGGAAACAATGACGGGCAAATCGTATTCGGTCGAAACACTTTCCAGCGCCGACAGGATCGCCGCGAGATTGCGCGGATTGTCGACGTTTTCCTCCCGGTGAAACGACGCGATGAAATAGCTCTGCGCGGCAAGGCCAAGGCGGTCGAGCACATCGCTGGCATCGATCTGCGGCCGATAGGCAGTCAGAACCTCGTTCATCGGGGAACCGGTCACGAAGAGACGGCGATGCGGCAACCCTTCGGCAAGGAGATGGCGGCGCGCATGTTCCGTGTAGCAAAGATTGAAATCGGACGCGTGATCGACAAGGCGTCGATTGAGTTCTTCGGGGACGTTGAAATCGAAACAGCGGTTGCCAGCCTCCATATGGAAAACGGGCACCTTGTTCTTTCGCGCGGGAATGGCAGCCAGGCAGGAGTTCGTATCGCCAAGTATCAGCACGGCGGTCGGTGCTTCAGCGCGGATCACGCGATCAGTTGCCACGATCACGTTTCCAATCGTTTCGGACGCGGTGGAGCCTGCCGCATCCAGAAAGTGGTCCGGCTTGCGCAGCCCAAGGTCCCGAAAGAAAATTTCGTTGAGCTCGTAATCGTAGTTCTGGCCCGTGTGGACGATGACGGTCGGTGCCGTTTCTTCAAGCGCATGGATAACGCGAGACAGTCTGATCCATTCCGGCCGCGTCCCGGCGATGACCATGAATTTCCGGTCGGTAACACGCTCGGCCATCAGACTTTTTCCGCGTAGGTGTCCGTGTTGTCGGGATCGAAGAAATCGTTCGTCCAGAAGAGCGTCAAAAGCTCTCCCTGGCCGACATTGGTGATGTTGTGGGTGTGGAAGGTCGGCATGTCGACGAACGCGGGCTGGTCGCCCAAGACGCGGAGCCGATGGACCTCACCGCTCCCGATCCGGCGGATGGCGATCTCCGCTTCACCCGACAGCACGAGAAATCGCTCGACCTTGCGGAAATGGAAATGGTCGCCGCGCGTGATGCCCGGCCGCGTCGTGGAGAAGGATGTCTGGCCCTGGTCGCGTGCGCGCACGCATTCGAAAAATGAACCGCGCGCGTCGGCGTGACGAACGAGAGCGGCCGGGTACATCGCGGGAAAGAGGTAGCTTCTGAGGGTATTGAACAGGTCTCGGGCGAACGGTTCGCCAATGTCCGGAAAAATCCCTGCGGAATAGTCCGCAAAATACGCCCGCAACCTATCGGCTACAGTGCCCACGGTCGTGGCCGTCCCCGCCAGTCTGATGGTGCCGATTTGCCTGTCCAAGAGCGCCCCGGCGATACGTTCGGCCACATCGGCATAGTGGAGGAGTTCGATGGCCGAGTCCGAGTTTACGGTCGGCTGCCCGCCGGATGCGATCTGATGGCAGAACGTGCCGACAAAATTGTTGTAGTTCGGCCGCGAGAATTCGCCGAACAGGTTTGGAAGAACGAACTCGGTATACGAGGCACCGGATTGGGCGCACGCTTCGGCGAGAATCCTTCCGGCTTCCGCCTTGGCGAGCCCGTAGACCGTTTCGCGGTCGATATGGATCGAAGACGCGTAAACGAGGTGCGGCGCGCGCTTGGCGCGGGCGATGGCTCCCGCGAGCGCTCGCGCAGGGGCGAGGTTGCCGTTGCGCACTTCATCATCGGTGCCGCGGTTGACGCCGGCGAGGTGGACGACGGCATCGCACCCGGCCATCAATGCGTCCAACGCGGCATCGTTCGCCAGGATTGAGCGGTCGACCTGATCCACCTGAAAGCGATAGCCGTAACGCATGACGGTGCCGGCGATGTAGCCCAACTGGCCTTTGGCGCCGGTCACAAGCACCTTCATCGCATCGACCCTCCCCTGGCGAGAGCGGCAACCGTCTCTGCGCGCTCAGCGGCCATGGGCTTCCAGCGCCGCCCGCACCCCGGGCAGCCGCGACAGCAATTCCTCGACCTCTGCCAGACCGAGCCGCCGGGTGTTGTGCGAATTGTAGTCTTCGAGCTTCGCCTGGTCGCGCACGCCTTCGGTGAAATAGGCATCGTAGTTGATGTCGCGGACGTCGCAGCGGACCCGAATGAACTCGCCGAGGTCCTCCGCGTTGGCCAGTTCCTCCTTGGTCGCGAGCGTTTCGTACAGTTTTTCGCCGTGCCGTTCGCCGATTTCCACGATGGGGACATCCGAATGAAACAGGTTCTTCAGCGCCTGGGCGAGATCGCCGACGGTGCAAGCGGGCGCCTTCTTGATGAACACATCGCCCTGCGCCGCCTCGGCGAACGCGAATTCGACGAGTTCCACGGTTTCAGGAAGGGCGAGAAGGAACCGCGTCATCGCCGGATTGGTGACGGTGATCGCCTCACCCATCGTGATCTGGCGGATGAAGTGGGGAATGACCGATCCCCGCGATTCCATGACGTTGCCGTAGCGCACGCAACTCGCGATCGTATCGCTGTCGCCGTTCAGCCGCGCATGAGCCGCAACAGTCTTTTCCATCAAGGCCTTGGTCATCCCCATCGCGTTGACGGGAAGGACCGCCTTGTCCGTCGACAGGCAGACGAGTTTGCGGACGCCCGAATCGACCGCGGCACGCAGTACGTTCTCGCTTCCGAGCACATTGGTCAGCACCGCCTCGTGCGGGAAGAACTCGCAGGATGGCACCTGCTTGAGGGCCGCGGCATGGAAAACGAAATCGACGCCCGACATGGCAGCGCGAAGCGATTCGATGCGGCGCACATCGCCAAGGTAAAATTTCAGGCGCCGGTCGTTCTCGACCCGACGCATATGGTCCTGCTTCTCTTCATCGCGCGAAAGGATGCGCACTTCGCCGTAGCCGCGCGCAAGCAGATGACGCGCCATCGTGCGGCCGAAAGACCCCGTCCCGCCGGTGATGAGGACTTTCTGTTGAGCTAGCGAAGTTTCGTTCAATGGACCAAACCCATCTGGATCATCATTCCGAATCGCAATTTGGCGCTACCTGTTTCTCGCGCCTTAGTTCGAAGTGTCGACCGACTCAACCCAATCAGGATCTTGTTCATAGCCGAGTTTGCGCAATGCCGCGCCGCTGTGGTGTTCGAAGACCATCGCCGCTTCTCGCGTGAATGCGTTCCTCCAATCCCCGACAATGCCCTTGCGGAGGTAGGCAGTGCCGGACCCTTTCGTTTTCGCATCGCCTTTCTGGCGGGCAAAGGAATATCTATCGGCAATCGCGCCAGCGGGCCCTTCGCCCGGATCCGGATAACCCAATTCGACAACAACGCGGAGAAGCTCGCGGACCGTGTTTTCCCGCAGCGCTTCGTAACTCGTCTCCACCACCCCTTTGCGACCAGCCCAGGTATCGACAAAGGCGGCCCAGGAAAATCGCGGATGGAGGGGTTTTGCGCTCATGAATTCGATGAAGGCTGGAAGATTGGCGCGGATATCCGCCGGGTCAGCGATCCCGAGTCGGCGGCGCAAATCGCGAACCGGTTCAGCCGCCGTGTACTCGTTTCCGACAACCCGGTGATAATAGAAGGATACCATAACGTCGCGACCATCGCGCCACATGACGACAGGCCTCCGCATTCCGCGCGGCGACAGGTAGTGGCCGTGAAGGATGCTTGCCCTGAACATCGGAAGGCGGTTGCGTGGAAAAGGCAGGCCTGTTGCATCGGACAGCATTTGCGCCAGCCATGATGCCCCCGATTTCGGGTACTCGTTGACAACAAGGTGCCCTCGCCGAAGCGTGGAGTTTGACCGGACGAGCGCCAAGCGAAGAACGCCATTGGCTTTCAGCCAAAGCGGATGGTCGATCTGCGCGACAATTGACAACGATCTCTCTCCTTAGTCCTTCCGCCCAGCAGTTCTTATGGTTCGTCCTCAGGGATTCGCGGGGGACGGGCCGCGAAATGTCGGCGGAACAATGCTCGCGCGCCGACGCAAGGACTTCTTTTCCGTGTAAGGAAAAACAAACAGGAAAAAGGCCGCATAGTACCTGAATAATGCGGATACAAAATTCGTTATCTCGACTGTATAAAGAGTCATTGCTGTTAATACCGCTATGATTATTAACATTACACCGTATACGTTTCTGTTGTGATTTAATATCTTTCCATATATTATTGACATGAATATCCCTATTATTAAATTTCCAGCAATTACTCCAAGGTAACCAAAATTCATGTACATTTCACCAACAAAACCCGGTGGCACTCCGGATGAAGTATCTCTTTGTAATACTTCATCTTCAACAAATTTATTCAACGCAAGCAGAGGCTTGTCGGGCCATAGGGACCTCGGAATCGGAGCAATAAATATCTTCAGCAGCGATTCGCCGTGCAGATAGTCTATATCCCTCGGGAAAGCCGCAACAATTGCTGATGTCTTTCCAATATCCATGAAGTAGGCGCGACCAACCGTCTGCTCAATAATCCTGTGCGCGCCGAACTCTACCTCGCCTCCGTAGTAACTTCCCTGCGTTCTTCGTAATTCACCAAGGATTGTCAAGGTAGCTAAAAGAAACACTCCCAAAACAACTATCGTTCTTGTTGGTATTTTTTTTATGTAATAATGAATAAATATAGTAATAAAAATAAACATGTACGCCAGCTCGAGCCTTGAGCTCGAAATGAGAGGAATTATCATCGAAAAAGCAAATAGCAAAGTTAGGATAAGCTTGTCAAAAACGGAAGAGAGTTTGTTTCCGAGGACAAAGTTGAGTCCTCCCAGGAAAACAACCTGGGGCACGGTTTGTCCCAAGATTCGCAGGTATGTGAAAGCCGCGACGACGGTCTGCCCGTCGGCCTCCGTATATCGTTTGGTGAAGATCCGCCCTGACAACAAATCGCCCCAGGCGCCCGTCGCATTGATAAAGAGGATGGCCGCCACCGCAGACGTCGCAATGGCCATTAGCCCTGCCGTTCGGAAACTCGATGCCCGGAAATCCCGCACCGACGACGGCGCGCTTTTGCTCCCCAACGCCGCATGCAGACCGTACCCAGCCAGAAGCGCAACGATTGCGACCGTAATGACCCTGATCCCGCCCCACAATATATCGACGTCATAAACGCCCAAGCTCGTGTATTTTCCGACACCATCTTCATCGAGATAGAGCAGGAAGAATGTCTTCAGGGGTACACTCAAAAAAAGAATGTATGAAATAAGCGCGAGTGGATGGAATGTATCCTTGATACGAAAAATCCCGATGGCGGTTACCATCAATAGCGTCGGCACGAAACTGAATGCGAGAAGCTTCAGATCGCCATCGGGCGCGTCACTGACCAGCCCAAAAACGAACATGACAAGCGATGCCACGGTAATGAGGAATTGGAACATTATCCGCTGCCCGTTTTCCCTTCGTCTCGATCTCCCGAATGCAGTTCTCAGATCTTCCTTGTCGAGGCGAGCGGCTTCGCCGGAACCCCTCCGATCATCGCCCCGGCCTCGACATCGCGCAGGACGACCGCACCCGCCCCTATGACCGCCTTCGGACCGATTGTCACCCCTGGCAGAATGACAGCGCCGGCCCCTATGAACACACCATCGCCAATGCGCACGGGCATCTGGACCCTCGGTCGCTCTTCCACGTCCGACAGGCCATCGGGAGCGTTGCTGACCGAAAAAATGGAAACATGGCTCGAGATCGCGCAGTTGCGCCCAATCTCAACCCCACCTCCGGCAGCGACGACGCTTTGACGGCCGATATGCGAATTATCGCCGATCGAGAACATGCCCTTCGTCCCGCATGCGATGTGGACCGCATGATTGATTCGCACATTGGTTCCGATGTGCATGGCATGAGCGCCCTCGAGAATAACGCTGCGCCCCACGAAGAGGCGCGAACACCCCAAACGCTTGCAAAGGAACCAGCCGCGGATCTTGCCTTCCGCCCTGAGCTCGCGTCCGTCCCGATGAAATCGCGTCAAATAGCCGGCCGTTCGGGCAATCGCTTCGATAGCGACGTCGGGCACCGCCAGAAACACAAGTCGGAGCGCAGACGTCAAAGGTTCGATCCCTTTTTCCCAAATCCGGCAACGCGGCCAGAGCGAATTTCCTGGCGGCCTTCTCGGACAATTGTCAAAAGCGACCCCAATTGGCAATAACCGACGCACCGAGGTGGCCGAAAACCAGATGCGCAGAATCCTGTCGAACTACGCCCGGATGATCCTGAACTTCGCGCTCGGCGTATGGCTTGTACGCATCCTCATAGGCATCGACGAGGGTGTCTACGCGGTCGTCATCCTGCTTGGCACGACCGTCGGCATTTCGGGAATGCTTCGCGAGGTCGTGCGGGCGGCGATGATCGCTGAACTGGGTCTTGCCCTGCATGGCGGGCGCAAGGACGAGTTCGAAACCGTCTATGCGAGTTCATTTGTCTTAAGTGCGATCGCCGCCGTCGGCACGATCCTTGTGCTTTTCGGCTTCTATCTCGCCTTCAGCGCGTTCGATATTCCCGGACCGCTCCAGACGGCGGCAGCCATATTTCTTGCCTGCCGCGCCGCGGCAGCGTTCGTCGCCGTGCTGTTCGCGCCAACGACGAACCTCCTGCCCATTACGGGCCGGATGGCGGAAATGAATTTTTGGTTGCTGATGGAGCGCGTCGCAGAGGTCGGCGCGGCCCTCGCGGTGGCTCTGCTCATGAGCGGTCGCGGCGCGGCGGCGCAGCTTGTCGGTTTCGCGCTGTCGAGCAGCATCCTCCTCGTCCTCGTCGACGCCGGCTGGATTCTCTCGCCCATGCTCCGCGACCGGCGGTTCCGCCCGCAGCTATCGAAAGCCGACCGTGGTTCGATCCGGACGATTTGGAAAACCATTGGCTGGAACGGCTTCGTCGTCGCCGCGATGAACCTCTATACGCCGTTCATGACTTTGGTCATGAACCTGGTGTTCGGCGTCGGCGCGACCGTGGTCTTCGGCGTAGCCGTGCAGTTGCTGGCCTATATCCGCCAGAGCGTCATGGGTGTGGCATTCGGCATTGACGCAGTTTTCACGCGTCTCGCTTCCGACAATCCGAGCTATCGCAATGCGCTCACGGACCGGGTTACCGGGCTGCAGGGCGCCGTGGTCTTGGGTTTGTGTTCCTGGGCCTCCCTCAACATCGATCCGATCCTGCGGATCTGGCTCGGCGACAGGCTCTCCGATCCGGCGACGCAAATCCCGGCCGCCGCCCTAACCTTCAACTTGTTGATGGCGGGGATCGTGGCGCGATCGGTCACCGAAGGGTGGATGAAATATCTGACCGGCGTCGGCCGCGTACAGGCTTACGGGCCATTACTGCTCAAGGGCGCCGCCTTCAACCCGCCCCTGATCGTGGCTGCTACCACGCTTGCCCCGGAGTCCTTCTCCCAGTTTGCGCCGTCCGTCGTGTTCTCGATCCTTCTCGTCGCCGTTCACCTCGGGTTCCTGCCGCGCGTCATGGCCCGCGAGACGGGCCGCGCGACGTCGCAGGTCCTCAAGCCCCTTGTCGTGCCAGTCGCCCTCACCGCATTGTCGACGGCGCTCGCGCTCGTCCTCGTCGCGGTCATCGATGTCGCGCCAATCGTGCGCCTGGCCACGACGGCCGCGGCGACCGGTCTTGTCTTTGCTCCGTATCTTGTCGCAAACCTCATGAAACTGGACGAAACGTAAGGGCAGCCGGGCGAATGAGACAGGCTTTTTCTCTGTCGCCCGTACGGCGCCCGAAAAGAGTGGCAGGAGTTCGCCGCCAACGGCCTTTTTTGAAGCGGATTGACCCTGCTGGTCGCGGCCTTCACCCTGCTTGGGACCGATTGCCAGCCGAATTTTCGCCCAGCGGCGCGCAGGCGGCAGCGAGGATTGCAAGCAGGGTCAGGAACAGTGCGTCCATCGCATCGTGGAAGAACATGATGCCCGTCGATCCGCCGATGGCGTAAAGCGCGGTCAAAGCGCCGCCCAGCATCACAAGATCGGCTCGATCGGGGCCGCGCGCGTAGCGCCACGTGATCAAGAGGGGAGACACGAGTAGCAACAGGCAGGACAGCATGCCCGGCAGCCCCGCGGCGACGCCGGCGGTCAGGAGTCCATTGTGAACATGGGTAAACTTCGCCAGTTTCTTGTCCTTTTCGGCGAGGAACGGCTCGATCGCAGAACTGCGCCTGGCGGCGCCGTATCCGACAAGCGGACGTTCTGAAATCGCGTCCAGGGATGCCCGCCACATCGCGAGGCGCTTGCCGAAATCCGCTTCCTCGACCCCGTTCTGCGGAGGCGCTGAGGCATAGCGGGAAATTCGGTCAGCCATCGGCACCGACATCACGACGATCGCAATTGCCACCGCAATGGCCGCCGCCGCTCGGCGGCGGGTCGCCATGCTGGCGGCAAAAAAAGCGGCGATGCTTCCGCGATGGCCCCAATAGCGATGCGCTGCAATAGCGAATATCGCAACGGCCGCCGCGATCACCGCAAGCGAACCGGTCAGCAGGATCGTCCCCACACCCGACAGGATCGAAAACAGCCGCAATTGGCGTTGGCGTCGTTGCAGACGATCGATCCCGCTGAGCGCAAGCGCGATTGCCGCGGCAATCATCGTCGCCGCGACGGAAGAATTTCCCGAAATGAGGACAACCCGTTGAATTCCGGCCCTGAAAAAAAGCAGCTCCCAAAGCGCCAGCACGAAGGCACCTGGCAAGGCGAGCGTCGCCGCGCTTGCCATCAGCGGCAGAAGTGTTCGCTGCGGCGACAAATTCAATCGCGATGCCAGAAGCAAGGGCCCCAGGAACGCTGCGATCATCAGCCAGGAACCCAGATTGCCGCCGTCCGGCAGGTTGAACAGGGTCCCGGCCGCCATCACGAAAAAGAAGGCGAACGCGATGCCGCCGGCAGCCAATTGGGGACGCGACAGGCGAATCGGGAAACGCCGCGCTGCAAGGCTGGCGAGCGCCCAAATTGTCACGGACGAATGGATGATCGATGCGGCCGAGGCCGCAATCGGCGCCAACAGCGCAAAGAGCCAGAACGTTATTCGGTTATTGCGGTCCAAACCGTCGCGAACCGGCGCGCGCCCGGCGGGAAGCACATTTTCGCGCAGAGTCGCCTGCCGCCATGCCAAGGCGAGAAGAAGGATCGCGTGCGCGACAATCGGCAAGACCGACGCAAACACCAGAAGGCCGGACCGCCGGACGAACTGGAGCGTGATGACATGATGCGCGGCAAGTGCGCTGCCGATCGCAAGGCCGATAGCAATACCTGCGGGAACCACATCTTTCCAATTTGCGCGCCGATGCAGGATCGGCGCCAGGATCGCTGTGGCGAGAAGCACGGCGCTTGCTTGGCGGGCGGACGACCAGAACCGCGCGTTCAGAATATTCTCGAGGATTTGCGGTGCTGCCGGCGCCGACCGCGAATAAGCCAAGCCGTAGTTGAGCAGGCCATGCGCGAGCGCGGCGAGCGCGATGAGCGCGAGCGTTATTGACAGCGCGAATACGCGGCGCGCTTCCAGCTGCGGTCGCCGCAATATCGACCCCAGAAACCAGAGCGAAACACCGTTGATCGCGGCGAAAATCAGATAACCGGCGAATGCTGCAAGATCGCCCCGCCTAGAACCGCCCGCCAATAGCGTCAGCACCGAAAAAAGAATTAACGGGACGAACCCCGAAGCCACGCCCAATCCGACGGCACTCCCGGCATAACGGCGTAGCGGAATGGCATTCGGCACTAGGTTGTCAACCATCGATCCGCAACCTATCGGCCTCAGCCCGGCAGTCATTGCGCTTAAAACACGCGAATAAGCATTTTACAACTATAGCGTTATTTTTTTTAACTCCTACAATCATAAGTATATTTCTCAATTATTCATTGAAATGCCAATGCGCCGAAGTTACGAAAGGTTTCGCGCGGCATCAAAGTGGGATTCATATGGACGATTCGCCGATCCGGCCATCTACAGGTGGCTTTTCCGAGCGGCCGCAGAGTCCGTTTGTGGTCGACTCCGGCCCGGGCCCTGAGGCGGGTCCGAACTGGGTTGGCGCCGCCATTGATGCCGGCGTCAGTCGGATCGGGCATGGCGCGAAACTCGCGACAATCGTTTTTGCCGTCCTGCTTTTCCTCGGACTCGCGTACAAGTTCGTCACCTACGGTACGACGCATACCTACACCGTGGCCCTCACCTTTGCCGGCCGCGAAGAAGACAAATATCCGAACGGAACGGCCTTTTCGATAACCGACATCATCGCGCCGGACGTCGTTGCGTCTGTCTACACCGACAACCACCTCGCCGACCAGAACATCGGCTACGCGGACTTCCGCAATCGGTTGGGCATCTCGCCGTTCAGCGTCGATGTTGGCGCGATCATGCTGAGCTACGATGCCGTATTCGACCAAAGAAAAGCGACGCAATCGGAGATCGAACAGACCCAAGCGGCAATGAACCGCGAGATCGATCGGAAATCGCGCAGTGCCGTACAACTGACCTTCGACAACAGACATCAAAATTTGTCGGATGAGCTCGTCGCAAAAATCCTGACGGACATCGTCGAAACTTGGGCGCAAAAGGCGATCAAAGAGCGCGGTGTCGTGCGAACGGATATCGCTGCTGTCCGCTCGGAAGCGCTGGATCTCGACCGCCTGAAGGGATTTGAACGACTCAATCTGCTGCGTGGCGTCCGCAACAGAATTGATTCCCTGCGCGGCTACATCGACACCATCGGCGAACTGCCTGGCGGTAACGTTATTGTTGACGAACAGAGCTCCCTGAACATCAACGGCCTGAAGGCCCGGCTGAACGACGTCGAAACACAATTCCGCGAGTTGCCGGTCGAATGGTCCCGCAACATTGTCGATAATCCCGAAGTCCAGCGCCTCCCCGTCAACCTGTATTCAAGCAAGGTCATGACGGACGACGCTGTTCGGGAACTCGATTATCTTGTTGCGATCGATCTTGCCGAAGAGCGAATTGGGCTGATCCGGAAAAATATCGACCTCATACTCGCTGAATCCTTTGGCGGAACGACGACCGATCCGGTCACCGGGTACACCGTCTACGATATCGACCGGTTGCTCACCGAGCTCGACGCCTATGACGTCAGCAGCCTGCGCTCGCCCGTCCTTGAACTGGGGCTCGCCCGCAATCCGCAAACGGTGCAACTCTACTATGATGCGCGCCTTCGCGAACTCGAACGCGACCGCCTCCTGGTCGGCGAGCGCGCTTCCATCGTCGAAAAAGCCGCGGCCAATGCGGATTCGCTGAGTTTGAGCGCACCGGGTGCGCCGGCGCCCGGCGGCGCCGACAGCCCGCCGGTTTCGACAGTCATTCCGCAATTTGGCGAAGGATTCATCGACCGGCTGATCCAGTTGTCCAAACAGGGCGACAGCGCCGACTTCCGTCAGGCGTTCATGCGCGAGGCGGTAGACCTTCAAAAGCAGCAGACGTCGATCGATTCCGATATCGGCAAGGTGCGGCAATACATTGCGAAGCTCGGGAGCCGGGGAGAGAGCCAGCCGGGAGAATACGCCGAATTCAAAAAGCGCCTGGACGACAACCTTCCCAAGGTGATCGATACGTTGCGATCCTACGCCGACGTCACGATCCGGATTGCCCAGCGCTTGCGTTATGCGCGCGACATCTACGCCATCGTCGAGGACAAGGAGCAGAAGACGGTCACGGGCGATTATTATCTCCGCGACGGCGTTACCGCGACACCCCAGGTCGACACGATCAATGGCTCCCTGCGCGATATCTCGGGCATTGCTTCACGCCTCAACGCGCTGATCGATTCCAGCAGCGTGGGAACGTCGCATGCCCTCTACAGGCCGATGTCGAATGTCGAAGTCATCGAGCCGCCGGTCTTCGGCCCGATCCTGTGGATCGTTATTCTCGGCGGTTCGGTTGCCGCGTTTCTCAGTATCGTCAGCTTGGCGGGCATCAGCCGAATATGGCAACTTTGGCGCGGATATAATTTCGGGAATGCCTGAGGAGGCTTCTGTCGTCGTAGGGCCCTCCTGTCGAGGTTTGCGTACCGGTGCTTATGGTCCGTTGTGGGAATATTAGTGAAGTCTAGTTCCTAGGCGTACAGGCAATTGTGATCGTGGTTTTCGGGTCCACGGTTACTTTTATTTGGAATCCGTGTTACATGTTGGCGTGTTGCTGAACGACATGCCCAACCGGGGATCGGTTTTCGGGGAATGAAGACAATAAAGTCGTTACGGCGCGTTGGCGTTATCCACGACCTTGTCGTGGCTGGCTTGGCTTTCTTGCTCGCGCATTCCCTTACATTGGGCTTGGCCAGAACGGTCGATCTCGACGGATTTGCCATCAAGATTGCGGCGTTTACGCTGGTTTCCGCTCTGGTATTCCACTATTTTTCGCTCAATAGGGGATCTTGGCGCTACGCGTCGTTGCCGGATCTCTTTGCGATTTCCAAGGCGTCCGCCACCCTTGCGATCGCCTATACAGTGAGCATGTTTCTGATCGACCGCGCCGGATCGGTGCCGCGATCAGTCCCGTTCAACCTCGTACTTCTGTTGATCGTCCTTCTTGGAGCCCCACGGCTTTTCTATAGGGTCTATCGCGAAAGCGCGTTCATCACGCTGATGCGAAATCGCATCAAGGGCGAGATTGCAGAAACACGTTTCGTGCTGGTCCACACCCTCAATGAATCCGCCGAACAGTTCATCCGGGCGACGCGCATTGCAAGCCGTGGCGGTATGGTCGTCGCGGGTTTGATCGATGACCGCCCCGAACGTCTCCGTGACCAGGTTCAGGGCGTGCGCGTGCTCGGCAGTACCGCCGATCTCGGCACTGTGCTGAAGCGGCTCCAAAAACGCGACGTCACGGTGGCCGAACTGGTCGTTGCCGATGACAAGATGGCGCCTTCGGGCCTGACTGCGCTCACGGAGGCGGCAATCGGGCACGGCTTGAAAATCAGCAAGCTCCCTGATTTCGGTGCACGTCGCGACCTGACCGCGGGCGGGATGATCGAACTCAAGCCGATCAATCTGAGCGATCTGCTGGGACGAAGCGAAGTGAAGATCGACATCGTTCGGGTCGCCCGATTGATCGAGGGCAAGAATGTCCTGATTACCGGCGCAGGCGGCTCTATCGGTTCGGAGCTCGCGCGCCAGATCGCAAGCTTTCGGCCGGCGAAACTGCTGCTCGCCGACAATTCCGAATTCATGCTCTACCGCATCGACATGCAGGTCCGCGAAGCGCATCCTGATCTCGATGTTGAAAGCCTGATCCTCGATGTGCGCGATGCACGGCGTTGCGACGCCGTGATTGGTTCAATGCACCCGGACGTGATCTTCCATGCGGCCGCATTGAAACACGTGCCAATGGTGGAGAGCAATCCGCTCGAGGGCATGAAGACGAATGTCCTGGGGACGATGAACCTCGCGAACGCCGCTACCCTGCACGGGGTGAAAACATTCGTGATGATTTCCACCGACAAGGCGGTCAACCCGACAAACGTCATGGGCGCAACCAAGCGGGCGGCCGAAGCCTATTGCCAGGCAGTCGATCTGGAATCGAAGGGGACCCGATTCAAGACGGTGCGGTTCGGCAACGTCCTGGGGTCGAATGGATCGGTCGTTCCGCGTTTCCGCGAACAGATCGCCAGAGGCGGTCCGGTAACGGTCACGCACCCGGAAATCGTGCGGTATTTCATGTCGATTCCCGAAGCCGCGCGGCTGGTCCTGCAGGCTTCTGGACACGGCCTGAATACCGAAAACCAGCGCGGCAAGATCCTGGTGCTCGACATGGGCGAGCCCGTGAAAATCGACGACCTCGCCCGGAAGATGATCTATCTCGCCGGACTGAAGCCCGGATCCGATATCAAGATCGTCTATACGGGCCTGCGGCCCGGTGAAAAACTGTTCGAGGAACTGTTCGCCGATTCCGAGCCGATCGAGATGCATGACGAGCCTGGCTATTCCATTGCCGCGCCGCGTACGATCAACGCCAGCCTTCTGCGCAAATCCCTCTCGGAGATGCGATCAGCCTGCGACACGCAGGACCCCGACAAGGCTTTGGCGGTGTTGCGCCATATTGTCCCTGAATTCCGCAGTGCCGGCGCCGCCCGCCCGCACCATCAACCCGCTCCGGCCACCCTCCTCCCAAGTCGGGTTTCGCGGGAACCGAACGATGTCGACTTCTGAGGACCATACGCCGCACTGTCAGCGGCGCACGCGGTAACAGGCGGAGATCACGGGACAACTAGCCGTTAGGTATTTATCGCGCCTGCCGCGCCGGCTCGCCAGCGCGGTCAGGTCGCGATTCTGCAAACCTTAGCGGTTTCGCCCAATCAGGCTACCCGTCGCGGCCATCAGCGACGCTGCGAGCGCGACCTTGACCAGGTCGGTCACGATGAATGGGCCGATGCCGAATGCGAAGGCCTTGTCGCTCCCCAGAAGAACTGCAAGCCAGGCAAAGCCCATGAGGAGCAGGGCCGCCTCGCCGATCAGCATCGCCGCGAACATGGACCACAACCGCCGCGCCCAACCCGTTTCGACCGCAAAGCCGACGATCGCCGCGGCGACGAGGTAGCCGGCCAGATAACCGCCGGTCGGACCGAACATGTAGGCAAGCCCGATGCCCTTCTCTGGCGTACCGGCGAAGACCGGAAGGCCCAGCGCCCCTTCAACGAGGTAAAGGCCGACCGTCGCCACGGCAAGGCGCGAGCCGTAGGACGCGGCGATAAGGAAAACCGCCAGCGTCTGCAGCGTCATCGGCACCGGATAGAACGGCACCTTGATCTTGGCCGACAGCCACAAGAGCAGGGAACCGGCAATGACAAGGCCGGCGCTGGCCAGAAAACGCCCGGCACGCGATTGGGGCATCGTTGCGATGGCGACGGGTTCGTAGGACGTTGCGGCCACTGTCTGTTCTCCCATTCTTTCCCGGCGATTTGCCTGGGCGTCGATTCCCTATATGACCGCTATAGCGAAGTGGCAACAGCACCGGAATACGCTTTTGGGACAAACAGGTCTCGAGTTTGACACCGAATTTTCCGCAGCCTGGGGCAGCGCCGTACCGGTCGGGCCGGATGTCATGCGCATTACAGCGCGCAATCCTGGACCTTTCACCTTTCACGGAACCAATTCCTATGTGATCGGACGCGAATCGCTCGCCGTTGTCGATCCCGGTCCTCACGACGATGACCACTACGCGGCGCTCATGGCAGTGATCGGCGGCAGGCCGGTCAGCCACATTTTCGTCAGCCATACGCACCGCGATCATTCCCCGCTCGCCGAGCGCCTGAAGGCCGAAACCGGCGCCACGATTCTCGCGGAAGGTGCCCACCGGCCGGCCCGGCCGCTGGCGATCGGCGAAATCAATCCGCTCGACGCCAGCGCCGACACCGATTTCAAACCGGACCGCCACCTTGACGATGGCGAGATCATCGCCTGCGACGGGTTCTCCATCGAGGCGATCTTCACGCCGGGCCATACGGCCAACCATGTGTGCTTCGGATTGACTGGCACCGGAATCCTGTTTTCGGCCGACCATGTCATGGCCTGGTCAACGTCCATCGTCGCGCCGCCGGACGGTGCGATGACCGACTACATGGCTTCGCTCGACCGGTTGATCGAGCGCGACGACCGGACGCTGCTTCCCGGCCACGGTGGCCCCGTCCGCAATCCGCGCGTTTTCATGCGCGGCCTGAAGACCCACCGCAAGATGCGGGAACGCGCAATCATCGAGCGGCTTCGCGCCGGCGATCGCGAGATTCCGGTGATCGTCCGTTCCATCTATCGCGACGTCGACCCGCGCCTGCATGGGGCGGCCGGACTATCGGTGCTCGCTCACCTCGAAGAGCTGGTCGCTCGTGGGAGCGTCGCCTGCGATGGCGTGCCGGGCATCGACGGCGTTTTCGAACCGACCTGAGCCCGTCAAACCCCGCCGCGCGCAAGCATCGCCGCATCCAGATCGGACAGGAAACCATCGATGCGGCGCGCGTTGTCGCCGAGGTCATGTTGGCCGAATTGCGAGGCGGAACGCATGTCGACATAGGTCGCGTCGCCCTCGTCCGTCATGCGAACAACGACGTCGACGGGAAAGCGCAGGACCAGCGTGTGGACCACACCTTCAACCGATATCTCGGTGTCGGCCTGGGGCGTCCCGGTGTGATGAACCTGGCTCCAGTCCTTTTCCTCCACCAGACGGTCGACTTCCTCCATCACGATGTCCGGTGACGAGGTGTAACGCCTCCCGGTGATTTCCGGATAGGCGGCATCCTGCCGGGCCGGATCGGGCGAATTGGCGCCGGGGCGGCGGGCGTCGGGCGCGCGCGCAATCTGGCCGATGGCAAAAAACGCCGGCGGATCGGCTCGGTCAGTGGAGATATCACTGAGCCTGGGATAGCGCACCAGAGCGACCCCGGACAGCACGAACGGCAGAAAGCCGAGCGCGAGAAGGAACCCTGCCACGGCAAGGCGCCGCCCGCCAGGGCGCCCCTTGCGCCACACCTGCCGGAACGCGTGGGCCCAGAACAGCGCCCCGACGACCGCCAGAGCGAACACGACCGCGCCAACGAGCACGAAGTCGGAGGTTCCGAGAAACGCGTAGCGGTGCGCGATACCGGCGACAACGAACAGCACGACGACGAAACGTGCCAATTGGAAGGCCGGACCGACCGTTCGTGCCGGTGCTATCTCATAATATCCCGTCATCGAACCTGCCGGCCGCCCCCGTGGTGCAAGGAACCCGCAATAAGCGGGAAACGGCCGGCCCTCAAGTCGTTGGCAGGCGATAGTCCCTGAACTGCTCGCGCAAGGTCATCTTCTGGATCTTGCCCGTCGCGGTGTGCGGTATGCCTTCGACGAAGGTCACGTCATCGGGCATCCACCACTTGGCGATCTTGCCGTCCATGTAGGCGAGCATCTGTTCTTTCGTCAGCTCGCGTCCCGGTTTTTTCACCACCACGAGCAACGGGCGCTCATCCCATTTGGGATGCGCGACACCGATGACGGCGGCTTCGGCGACATCGGGATGCCCGACCGCCAGGTTCTCCAGGTCGATCGTGGAGATCCATTCGCCGCCGGACTTGATCACATCCTTGGCGCGATCGGTGATCTGCATGTAGCCGTTAGCATCGATGTGGGCGACGTCGCCCGTATCGAACCAGCCTTCCTCGTCGAACTGCTCGGCGCCTGCGCCCCCGTAATAGGCCCGCGCAATAGCCGGACCGCGAACCTTCAGGCGACCGAACGTCTTTCCGTCCCACGGCCGCTCGACATTGTTGTCGTCGGTGACCTTCATTTCGACGCCGAACGGTGCGTAGCCCTGCTTCTGCTTGACATCGAGTTCCGCCTCGCCGGAAAGGCCGGTAACCTCCGGCTTGAGCGTCCCGAGCGTGCCAAGCGGGCTCATTTCGGTCATGCCCCAGGCATGAGTCACTTCGACGTCGTAAACGTCGCGGAACTTTTGCGTCATGGAGCGCGGGCAGGCCGAGCCGCCGATGACGACCTTCTTGAGATGCGGCAACTTCTTGTCGTTTTCCTCGAGGTACTGCAGCAACATCAGCCAGACCGTCGGCACCGCCGCCGACATCGTGACCTTCTCGGTGTCGAGCAGTTCGTAGATCGCGGCGCCGTCCATGCGGCCACCGGGCATGACAAGCTTGGCGCCGATCATCGGAGCGGACTGGGCCAGTCCCCACGCATTGGCGTGGAACATGGGCACCACCGGCAGGATCACGTCGCCCGAGCCGATTCCCATCGCATCCTTCTGGCAGGCGATCATGGCATGGAGAACGTTGGAGCGGTGCGAATAGACCACACCCTTCGGATTGCCCGTCGTGCCGGACGTATAGCACATGCCGCAGGCGGCCTTCTCGTCGAGTTCCTTCCAGCGGTAGTCGGCATCCGTCTCCGCAAGCCATTCCTCATAGGGAACGACATTCGGCAGGGCGCTCGCCGGCATGTGGGCCGCGTCCGTCAGGACAATCACCTTCTTCAGCGACTTCACTGCGGGCGCGATCTTCTCGATGATCGGCATAAAGGTGAGATCGACGAATAGCGCCTGGTCCTCTGCGTGGTTCATGATCCACGCGATCTGCTCGGGGAACAGGCGTGGATTGAGCGTATGGTAGACGCCGCCCATCCCCATGATGCCGTACCACGTTTCCAGGTGGCGGCCGGTGTTCCAGGCAAGAGTGCCGATGCGGTCGCCTTCGCGGAACCCGTCGCGTTCAAGCCGCTTGGCGACCTGCAGGGAACGCCGGTGAATATCCTTGTACGTCGTCCGGACGATCGGCCCTTCGATCGAGCGCGTGACGATCTCGCGATCCGGGTGCTGCAGCGCGGCGTAGTCGATGATCTTGTGGCAAAGCAGCGGCCAGTCCTGCATCAAGCCTTGCATCAAATCCTCCCGAATTGTGTTGCCCTATCTTCGCGGGTTCGCGTGGCTTGTCCAGTGGCGGCGGCGGCTTCGCGAACGAAATTGGTGGGCCGATCGCATCGACGACGCGGCGCAATTGCCCCGCCCCTCAGCCGTCGGGCGTCGCGTGATTGCGGCGCTGGCGAAACGGTCCGAGCGTTTCGGTCAAGCGCATGAAACGATAACCTTTTGCCTGCAGCGCAAGGACGCCTTCGGCAACGCCGGCGCCCGAATCCCGGGTCGGTTGATTGATGTGGGCGATGATGACATCGCCGTCCCGCGCCGCGGCAATCCGCCGGGCGACAGTCCTCGCCGGCAACGACGCGCCCTGGTCGGCATTAAGCGAATATCCGGCGACCCGATACCCGGCGGCACTGATAATCGGGAGCGCGGCCGGACTGTAAAGTGCCGTCGCGCCGCGATACCAGCGAGGATTGCCGCCTACCGCGCGGATCGCATCGCCGCCGCCGTCGATCTCCTTCGTGAGACCGTCGGCCGACCCGACCGTGTGGACACCCTCGACCGTCGCGCGGTCGAACACGGCCGCCAGGTGCTCGCTGCCGTGGTTTTCAAGGTCAAACAGATCCGGGTTCTGCTTGAGGGTCTCCACCGCCGCCGCGTTGTTCCGCAGCCAGCGTGCGGTGACGAAAAGCGTCGCCGGTATGCGGTTTGCCACAAGCGTATCGAGGATACGCCGATCCACCTTTCCGGAACAGGCGTCCAGGGTCAACGCGACGCGCGGGGCGGACTGCCCGCCAACTGGAATCGTCAGGGCTGGGGACACCATCGCGGCTTTCTTCGCACTCCCGACGGCTTCGGCGGCCGCCGTCGGTTGTGCCAGCGCGCTCAGCACGCCGAAGATCGCCACCAAGATCATCGAACGTCTTTGAACAGGCACGGGCATTCCTTTCCCGATTGCGCGGCGAAACCCTCTCCAGCTGTCACCGCGGACTTCGGCGGATCGATGACATCGAACGATGCCGTTTATCGCCAGACCGCCCTGGGAAGCAGCCAGCCATATTGCGGCCCCATTGACTCGCTTCGTTTCGCCACGGTGCGGGGGCACGACAGAAGGAGTTGCCGACGTGCCCCGCCCCACCCTTCCCGTCCTTGCCCTGCCCGCGCCCGAAACCGGGAACGACGTCGCCATGTCGACCGATCGTTTCGACGGACTCATCCAGCGCGCCGTAGCAGAAGCCGGCGCCCGGCTCGTCTTCCGTATTCCCGCCCGCCCCGGTTCCGGCTACCTCGAGATCGCGGCGCTGGCGCGTCGGTCGGAGTCTGCCAGCCTGGTGACGTTGCTGACGCTTGGCGAGGACGGCGCGACTGTCGCCGTCGCGCCGGCAGACCCGGAGCTCGCCGTTTTCGATGGTCTGGCACGCTCGTTCACGCGCGTGATGGACCATTGGACGCCGAACTGACGACAGGCGTCAGGCCTTGCCCTTCTGGATCGCCGCTTGGGCGGCGGCGAGACGGGCGATGGGGACGCGGAAGGGCGAGCAGGACACGTAGTCAAGCCCGACCTGCTCGCAGAAGCGGATCGACGCCGGATCGCCGCCATGCTCGCCGCAGATGCCGAGATGGATGCCCGGACGTGTCTGTCGACCCTTCTGCGCGGCGATACGGATCAACTCGCCCACGCCGTCGACGTCCAGCGACACGAACGGATCCTGATCGACGATACCCTTCTGGCGGTAGGTCTCCAGGAAGCTCGCCGCGTCGTCGCGGGAGATGCCGAATGTGGTTTGCGTCAGATCGTTGGTGCCGAAGGAGAAAAAGGCCGCCGATTCCGCGATCACGTGGGCGCGCAAGGCTGCGCGCGGCAGTTCGATCATCGTTCCCACGATGTAGTCGATGTGGACGCCCCGCTCCTTCATTACCTGCGCCGCGATGGCATCGATGCGTTCCTTGACGAAATCGAGTTCCGCCTTGAGGCCGACCAGCGGCACCATGATCTCGGGTACCACCGGCTTGCCGGTGTCCTTCGCGGCTTCGAGCGCCGCCTCGATGATGGCGCGGGTCTGCATCTCGGCGATCTCCGGATAGGAAACCGCCAGACGACAGCCGCGATGGCCGAGCATGGGGTTGAACTCGTGCAGTGCCTCGGAACGCAGACGCAGCTTCTCCGGCGAGACTTCCATGCCGGCGGCAACCTCGGCGATCTCGGCTTCCGTCTTCGGCAGGAATTCGTGTAGCGGCGGGTCAAGCAGACGGATCGTCACCGGATGCCCGGCCATGATCTCGAACAGCTTGACGAAATCGGCGCGTTGCATCGGCAGCAGCTTGGCCAGCGCCTGACGCCGCCCCGCTTCCGTGTCGGCGAGGATCATTTCGCGCATCACAGGAATGCGTTCGTCGTCGAAGAACATATGCTCGGTGCGGCACAGGCCGATGCCCTCGGCGCCGAACGATGCCGCCGTTTTCGCGTCCGCCGGCGTCTCGGCGTTGGCGCGCACCTTCATGCGGCGCGCGGAGTCCGCCCAGCCCATCAGCGTCCCGAAATCGCCGGACAGTTCCGGCTGCAGCATCGGGACCGCGCCTTTGAGCACCTGACCGGCGCCGCCATCAATGGTGATGACGTCGCCCTTCTTCAGCGTCGCGCCAATGCCGATGAGCGATTCCGTCTTGTAATCGACACGCAGCGAGCCGGCACCGGAAACGCAAGGCTTGCCCATGCCTCGGGCAACCACCGCCGCGTGGCTGGTCATGCCGCCGCGGGTGGTCAGAATGCCCTCGGCCGCGTGCATGCCGTGAATGTCTTCCGGGCTCGTTTCGACACGCACCAGGATCACGCGCTTGCCGATGGCCTTCATCGATTCGGCGTCTTCCGGCGTAAACACGATTTCGCCGGTCGCCGCACCCGGCGAGGCGGGCAGGCCAGAACCGATGACAACGCGTTCGGCCGAAGGATCGATGGTCGGGTGCAGCAACTGGTCGAGGGCGGCCGGTTCAACGCGGCCTACCGCTTCCTCGCGGGTGATCAGGCCTTCGTTGGCCATGTCGACCGCGACCTTGAGGGCGGAGCGCGCCGTGCGCTTGCCGTTGCGGGTCTGCAGCATCCAGAGCTTGCCGCGCTCGATGGTGAATTCCATGTCCTGCATGTCGCGGAAATGCTTCTCCAGCGTTTCCGCCATCCCGGCAAACTGCCGGTACATCTCGGGCATGACCTCCTCGAGCGACGGGCGATCCGAACCGGAGGCAAGCCGCGCCACCTTCGACAACGCCTGCGGAGTGCGAATGCCGGCAACGACATCCTCGCCCTGGGCGTTGACCAGGAACTCGCCGTAGAGGGCCTTCGCGCCGGTCGCCGGATTGCGGGTGAAGGCAACGCCGGTGGCCGAATCCTCGCCCATGTTGCCAAAAACCATGGCCTGGACGTTCACCGCCGTTCCCCAGCTCTCCGGCAGGTCGTGCAGGCGGCGGTACGTGATGGCGCGCGCGCTCATCCATGAGGAGAACACGGCACCGATGGCACCCCAGAGCTGGTCGCGCGGATCCTGCGGGAACGGGGTATCCAGTTCCTCGGCCACGCGCCTCTTGAAGTGATCGACGATGGCGCGCCAGTCGTCCGCCGTCAGTTCGGTATCGTATTCGGCGCCGCGGGCGGCTTTCTCGTCGTCGAGAATCTCCTCGAACACCGCGTGATCGACGCCGAGCACGACGTCGGAGTACATCTGGATGAAGCGGCGATAGCTGTCCCAGGCGAAGCGCTCGTCGCCGGCGTCGCGCGCCAGGGCATTGACGGTATCGTCATTGAGGCCGAGGTTCAGCACCGTATCCATCATGCCCGGCATGGAGGCGCGGGCACCGGAACGGACGGAAAGAAGAAGCGGGCGAGACGGATCGCCGAAACGGCGGCCCGCGATGGCCCCGACCTCATCGAGCGCCTTGTCGACCTGTTCGGTCAGTCCTTCGGGATACGCCCGGCCGTTCGCGTAGAAATGCGTGCAGACTTCCGTGGTGATGGTGAAGCCCGGAGGAACCGGCAGGCCAAGGGAGGCCATTTCCGCCAGGTTGGCACCCTTGCCGCCCAGCAGGTTCTTGTCGCTTGCGCGTCCTTCCGCGCGGCTGCCGCCGAATGAATAGACCCATTTCATGATGACGCGCCTCTTTGCTTTTCTGCTGTTTCGCCATAGCCGCTTAGCGATGGATTCGCTACCGCGCGATGATCTGGCGCAAGGCTGCTAATCGATTTGAAAGGTCCGGCTCGGCTCGGCTACCGGGCGATGCCTAGCCTGCCTCGCGGAGTTGTTCCGCCGTCTGCAGATCGACCGACACGAGCTGGCTTACCCCCTGCTCGCCCATCGTCACGCCGAAAAGCCGGTTCATGCGCGCCATGGTGATGGGATTGTGGGTGATGATGACGAACTTGGTGTCGGTGGTCCGCGCCATTTCGTCCATCAGGTTGCAGAACCGCTCGACGTTATGGTCATCAAGCGGCGCGTCGACCTCGTCGAGCACGCAGATCGGCGCCGGATTGGTCAGGAAGACCGCGAAGATCAGCGCCATCGCCGTCAGCGCCTGCTCGCCACCCGACAGCAACGTCATCGTCTGCGGCTTCTTGCCCGGCGGGCGGGCGAGGATTTCCAGCCCGGCCTCGAGCGGATCGTCGCTTTCGATGAGTTGCAGTTCCGCCGTGCCACCGCCGAAGAGATGGGTAAACAGGCGCTGGAAGTGGCCATTGACGACGCCAAACGCCTCGGTCAGCCGCTCCCGGCCCTCGCGGTTGAGGTTCTGGATGCCCTGGCGCAGCGTGCGGATCGCCTCGATGACGTCCTCGCGTTCCCGCACGATGGTTTCCAGTCGCTCCGAAATCTCGCGCGCCTCTTCCTCGGCACGCAGATTGACGGCTCCGAGCCGTTCGCGCTCGATCTTCAGTCGCTCCAGACGCCGCTCGGTTTCGGCGAGATCGGGCATCGTGGCATCGGGGGCAAGGCCGGTATGGCGAATGACGAGATGCGGCGCCACGCCCAGTGTTTCGGCGATGCGGGCTTCGGCTTCCTTGCGGCGCTCCTCGGCGGCGATCGAGCGTTCCTCGGCGCGCCCGCGCGCCTCGCGCGACTGCGATAGGTCGATGATGGACTGATTGGCCGCCTTGTCCAATCCCGCCTGCGCGGTCTCGGCGGCGGCGAGGCGGTCGGCCGCCTCCTTGCGGCGGGTTTCGACAACGCCGAGTTCGCCCATCAGCGCCCGCCTGCGCTGGTCGATTTCGTCCGGGGCGTCGGCGATGGCGGTCCTTTCCGCATCGGCCTCGGCCCGACGGGCGGCAAGCGCGGCAATCTGCGAATTGGCATTCGCCGCCCGTGCAACCCATCCATCACGTTCACGCGCAATCGCCGCGAGCCGCCGCGCGCGCGTTTCAGTCTCGCGTTTCAGCCCGTCGAAGGCCGCCCGCGCCTCGGCAAAAGCGGCGCGATCGGAAACGGCGCGCGCCTGTGCCCCGTCGAGCTCTCGCTGGAGCCCGGCGAGTTCCGGTTCGGCGAGCAGCGCGGCATCTGCAGCCGCAAGTGCGCGCGTGGCGTCCTCGGCTTCGGTGGCCAGACGCGCCCGCGCTTCGGTCAGCGCGTCGCGCCGGGCGGCGAGCTCGCCAGAAGCCCTTTCGGCTCGCGACAGGTCCTCGCGCGCATCGGTGACGGCCTTCTGGGTGGCGCGCACCAGATCGCGCGCACCACGCTCGGCCTCGATTGCCGACCGCACCGCAGCTACGGCATCGGCAAGCGCGTTTTCGGCCTGACGCAGTGCCTTTGTCGCCTCAATCGCCGAAGCATCGAGCTCGGAGAGCCGGTTGCGATTCGCCAGACGTTGCGCCGCGGCGGTTGGCGCGTCGGCGCTGGCGATCAGTCCGTCCCAACGCCAGAGCGCCCCATCCCGGGTGACCAGACGCTGGCCCGGCTTCAGCAGTTTCTGAAGTTCCGCGCCGCGCGCCTGTTCGACCACACCGGTCTGCGCCAGACGGCGTGCCAACTCGACCGGACCTGACACATGCACGGCAAGGGGCGTGGCGCCAGCGGGAAGCACCGGATCTCCGGCAGCCTCGATATGGGTCCAATGCACCGGCGCCGAGGCATCGAGCGCACCTTCGAGATCGTCCCCAAGGGCGGCGCCGAGTGCGGTTTCGTAACCGCGCGCCACCTTCAGGCGGTCAAGGACCGGCGGGAACAGTCCGCCGGTCTCGGCGTTCAGGATCTTGGCGAGCGTGCGCGCCTCGGTTTCGATGCCCTGCAGTGCGGCGCGTGCCTGATCGAGAGGACCGCGCGCAGCAGCTTCTGCGTTTCGCGCCCGCTCGACCTCCGGCTCCGCTTTCGCAAGGCCGGCTTCAACTTCCGCCAGTTCCCGCTCGCGGACCTGCAGGATGGCCCGCTTCTCGGCGGGATCGGGCAAGCCGGCGATGCGTGCGGCAATCGCGTCGGATTCGCGGTCGATTTCGGCGATCTGACGGGCAAGGCGCGCCGCCCGATCCGCCTCTGCGGCGCGCGAGCGTTCCAGTTGCGCACGGCGGGCGGTTGCCTCGGCGCGCGCGGCGGTCGCTGCCTGCAGGGCCGATTCGCTCGCCGTGAGGATGCGTTGCGCCTCTTCCAGCAGCAGCCCGGTCTCCGCTTCCCGATCGGCGGCGCTCGCCTGCTCGGCATTCAGCGTCCTTTCTTCCTCATCGAGGCCGGACAGGACGCCGGCATGATCGGACAGAAGCTGCTCCTCGCGCACCCGATCGGCATCGAACTGGGCGATCCGCTTGTCGAGTTCGTCGCGACGCGCGGCAAGGCGGGCGGCTTCTTCGTCGATCTGGGCCCGCGCAATGCCCAGTCGCTGCAGCGCCGCGGCGGCGGCGGCCTCGGCCTCGCGCAATCCGGGCAGCTTCTGCGCCGCGATCGCCTGCGCCTTGGCGGCTTCGAGCTGAGTTGCGGCGCGTTCGCCAACGAGGACCGTCGCTGTCGAAAGGGCCGATTGCGCCTCCCCTTCGGCGACCTTCGCCGAGGTCCAGCGCAAATGCAGCAGGATCGCCTCCGCCTGTCGGATATCCGCCGACAGGGTCTTGAAACGGCCCGCCTGGCGGGCCTGACGTTTCAAATTCTCGATCTGCGTGCCCAGTTCGCCGGTGACGTCATCGAGGCGTTCGAGGTTCTGCTCGGCCGCCCGCAGGCGCAGTTCCGCCTCATGCCGGCGCGAATGCAGGCCGGAGATGCCAGCCGCCTCCTCCAACAGGGCGCGGCGCGCCTGCGGCTTGGCCTGGATCAGTTCGCCGATGCGCCCCTGCCCGACCATCGAGGGAGAACGCGCACCCGTCGAGGCATCGGCAAAGAGAAGCTGCACGTCGCGGGCACGTGCTTCCTTGCCGTTAATGCGATAAACCGAACCGGCCTCGCGCTCGATACGCCGGCTGACCTGCAGTTCGTCGGCGTCGTTGAACGCCGCAGGCGCCGTGCGCGTCTGGTTGTCGAGGAACAGCGTCACCTCGGCGGTGTTGCGCGACGGCCGCGTGGCTGAACCCGAGAAAATCACGTCGTCCATGCCGGACGCGCGCATGTTCTTGTAGGAATTCTCGCCCATCACCCAGCGCAGGGCTTCGACGAGGTTCGATTTGCCGCAACCGTTCGGACCGACGATCCCGGTCAGGCCGGGCTCGATGACGAACTCCATGGGATCGACGAAGGATTTGAAGCCGAGGAGACGCAGGCGCGAAAAACGCATGCCTCACCTCCCCCGGCCAGGCCGCGCGTAGCGGCCCGACGGAGCGCCGACAGGCGTCCGGTCAGAGACCGGCGAATATCGCCGCCAGTTGTTCAATCGACATTGCCCCCGGATATTTCTTACCGTTGATGAAGAATGTGGGCGTGGAATCCACGCCAAACTCTTTCTCGGCCCGCTCGCGAACCGCGCGGACGTTGTCGAGAAGCTTCTGGTCCGTCAAGCAGGCCTCAAAGGACTCCTGTGTAAAACCGGCCAGACGCGAAATCTGCAGCAGCGCTTCGGTGGCGTTGTCCGCGTGCGCCCAGGCGTCCGTCTGCCTGAAGAGAACCTCGACCATCGCCTCGCGCTTTTCGCCGGAGCAGCGCGCCAGCATGAAAGCGGCCTCCGCACGCGGATCGAAGGGGAATTCGCGCAGGACAAACCGCACCTTGCCCGTATCGATCCAGTCCTTCATCAGCGCCGGGAAGGTCGTCAGGTGGAAATGGGCACAATGCGGGCAAGTCATCGAGGCGTATTCGACAATTGTGATCGGTGCGTCATCCTTGCCGATCCACAAGTCCGGCAGCGCGCCCGGTTCCATGAGTTTCGCGACGTCAACCGAACCGGCCGGCTTGGGAGCCTCGACGGCAGGCTTGGCCGGTTCGGAAGGCTTGGCGGGCTCCGCCGGGTTGGCGGGCTCCGCCGGCTTCGGCGTGTCTCCACCCTTGTTGTCGGAACATCCGGCAAGAACGAGCGCACCAAGGGCGATACCGGACAGGAGGATACGACGGTCGAGGATCACGGACATGCGAATCACCTTGGTGGTTGACGATTGTGCACCGGGCAAACACGGGAAAGCGAGGCCACGGGGGCTTTTGCCACCCCTTTCGCGACAATGAAATGGCCTAATTCGGGCAATCAGGCCCAAAACACTCACATTTCGGTCAACGCTGTTTCCGCGAGGCGAGAACGGAGTGGCCAAGACGGTCAAGCGCTTCGCGCAGGCCGCCGTCCTCGATACCGGCGACACGACGGCCCAGGGCACTCTCTTCCTCGGCGGTCAGTGCACGGCGCGCCGGCAGCGCCGGACGGACTGCTTGTTTCACCGGCTTCTGGACGATCCGGATCCGGTCAACGGCCTCGAAACCGAGAAAAGCATTGACGCGGGCGACCACATCGCTGCCTTCGTGCTGAAGGCGCATGGCGGCGACCGCCTCGCAGGCCACCACCAGGGTCGCCGGGCGAAACGGTTCGTCCTCAGACAACCGACGCGGCCACGCCATTCGCTCCGGTCGGGTCACTTTGGCCAGGCGAGGGCCGGCGATTTCCTCCCATGACTGGACGAGCATGACCGAAATGCCGGCGCGGCGGCGCAGCATCGGATCGATGACACCGCCGATCAGTTCGCCGACCGGAGTGGGCTTGCCGCCGCGTTCGCGCGCTGCCATGAGTGGCTGTCCTTCCTTGTTTGCGACCTCTTATGCCTCAAACGCCTGCCGAGCGGAACGACTTCGCGTCCCGGCTACTCGCCTGGTACGACGCAAACGCCCGCGATCTGCCGTGGCGCGTGGGACCGCGCGCGATGCGCAACGGTGCGCGGCCCGATCCCTACCGGGTGTTCCTGTCAGAGATCATGCTGCAGCAGACGACGGTAGAGGCGGTCAAGCCGCGTTTCGGGGAATTTCTCGGCCGTTGGCCGAACATCGGTTCTCTTGCGCAAGCGCCAATTGACGACGTGATGCGGGCATGGGCGGGGCTTGGTTACTATTCGCGGGCGCGGAACCTGCACAAGGCGGCGCAGACCATCGAACAGGAGCATGGCGGAATGTTTCCGCAGGATGCCACCGTCCTCAAACGCCTGCCCGGCATCGGTGACTACACCGCGGCGGCCATCGCCGCCATCGCCTTTGGCCGCGCCGAAGCCGTGGTCGACGGCAACGTCGAACGGGTCATTGCCCGTCATTTCGCGATCGAGAAGCCCTTGCCACAAGCCCGCGCCGAAATCCGTGCCGTTGTCGCGCGCCTGGTTCCGGGGAACCGTCCAGGCGATTTCGCACAGGCGATGATGGACGTCGGCGCAACCGTCTGCATGCCGCGACGGGCCTGTTGCAACGCTTGCCCCGTCGCCGCGGATTGCCTGGCACGGGTAAATGGGGATCCGGAGCGCCTGCCGCTGAAAGCCGCCAAGCCAGTGCGTCCCTTGCGTCGCGCGGCGGCCTATATTGCCGTCAACGCCGAGGGAGAAGTCCTGCTGCGCAGGCGATCGGACAAAGGCTTGCTGGCCGGGATGGTCGAACCCCCGACCAGCGCCTTCACCGCACGATCCGACGGAGCGACGGGTCGCGCAGGCGCCCCCTTAACGGCCGAGTGGATAAAATGCGGTGAAGTCGACCATGTCTTCACCCATTTCGCGCTGAAACTCAGTGTCTGGCGCGCTTTTGTCGACGCGCGACGGGCGCCCGCCGGAACGTGGTGGGCCCCGCGCGCCGGACTTGATACCGAGGGCCTGCCGACCGTGATGAAAAAGGCGGTCATGCTTGCACTGAACCTGCCAAAAGGAATGCAATGACGCCTGTTCGCCATATCGTCTTCGACATCGGCCGCGTGCTTGTCCACTACGACCCCGAAATCCCGTTTCGCGAAGTCATCCCCGATCCGGAGCGGCGGCGGTGGTTCCTCGCCAATGTCTGTACCGGGCAATGGAACTTCGAGCAAGACCGGGGGCGCGACTGGGCCGAGGCGGAGGCGATCGCGATCGCCGAGCATCCGGGATGGGAAAGCGAAATCCGGCACTTCCGAGGTGGCTGGCGGCAGATGATCAGCCACGCCTATGAGGATTCCGTCGCGCTGATGGCGTCGCTGATCGCCGCCGGCCGCGACGTGACGCTGCTTACCAATTTCGCCGCCGACACCTTTGCCGAGGCGCGAAAGATCTATCCGTTTCTGGACTCAACGCGCGCCGTCACGGTGTCGGGCGAAATCGGCGCGATCAAGCCCGACCGCGCCATTTACGACTATCACGTCAGGTCGTTCGGCCTCGAACCGGCGGCCACCCTGTTCATCGACGACAGCGAGAAAAACGTCGACGGCGCCATCGCCGCTGGCTGGCAGGCGGTACAGTTCGAGGGCACGGACAAGCTGCGCGCCGATCTTGTTCGGCTTGGCATAGAGGTCGGGCAAGGAGTAGAAAACTGATGCGGTTTCTCGGGATTTCGGGCAGCCTGCGCCGAACTTCAACCAATTCGATGCTTCTCCGTGCCTTCGCCCGGAATGCTCCAGCGCCGCTGGCAATGGACCTGTTCGACGGTATCGGCGAACTGCCGATCTTCAATCCGGATCTGGAAAACGAGGTTCACCCGCCTGTTGAGCGCCTGGGCGCCGCCGTCTCCGGCGCGGACGGCCTGATCTTCGCCTGCCCTGAATATGCGCACGGCATTCCCGGCGGGTTGAAAAACGCACTCGACTGGCTGGTCTCGCGTTTCGAAATCCCCGGCAAGCCGGTGATGGTCGTGCACGCTTCCACGCGCAGCAGCACGTCACGCGAGCATTTGCGCGCGGTCCTCAAGACGATGTCGTGCCGGGTGTTCGGCGGCAGCGAATTCGAGATACACCTGATCGGCAAGACGCCGGAGGCGATCGCCGGCTTGCTGGAGGAAGACGACGCGGTTCGCCGGATTCGGTCGACCGTGGCCGAATTCGCGGCCTTCTCGTCCGTGAAACCTGATTGAACGATCAACCGCCGGCGGCGGCCATCTCGCTCCTGACGCGCGCGCGCAGGTCGTCGATCGGCGCAAGCGCCCCGCCCCTGTCGAAGTGCCAGTAGGTCCAGCCGTTGCAGGCATCGAGTTCCTGCACCGCAGCGCCGACGCGGTGGATCGATCCCGCATGCGGGCCCGATACCAGCGTTCCGTCGGCGCGCACGATCGCCGCATGCCGTTTGCGCGCATCATAGAGGTGGGTGCCCGGTTCGATCATGCCGGATTCGACCAGCGAGCCAAAGGCAACGCGCGGCTCGGCGCGTTTTCCGGTCAGCACCTGCAATTCGGCCGATTTCAGCGGTTCGACCGCGGCAATGCGCGCGCGGGCGTGGCGGATGTAATGGTCCTCGCGCTCCAGCCCGACGAAATGCCGGCCGAGTTTCTTCGCCACCGCGCCGGTTGTTCCCGTGCCGAAGAACGGGTCGAGCACGACATCCCCCGGCCTGGTCGACGCCATGAGGATGCGCGCCAGCAACGCTTCCGGCTTCTGGGTCGGGTGGACCTTGTCTCCGGCTTCGTCCTTCAGCCGTTCGCCGCCCGAGCAGATCGGAAACAGCCAGTCGGAGCGCATCTGCAGGTCTTCGTTGGCGGCCTTCATGGCCTCGTAGTTGAAGGTATATTTCTTGGCGGAAGCGTCGCGGGAGGCCCAGATCATCGTCTCGTGTGCGTTCTGGAAGCGCCGGCCGCGGAAATTCGGCATCGGGTTCGACTTGCGCCAGACGATGTCGTTGAGGATCCAGAAGCCCAGATCCTGCATCGTCGCGCCGACGCGGAAGATGTTGTGGTAGGACCCGATGACCCAGATCGTCCCGTTCGGTTTCAGCACGCGCCGCGCCGCGAGCAGCCAGGCGCGGGTGAAGGCGTCATAGGCGGCGAAGCTGTCGAACTGGTCCCAGTGATCGTCGCAGGCGTCGACCTTCGACTGGTCGGGCCGATGCAGATCGCCATCGAGCTGCAGATTGTAGGGCGGGTCCGCGAAGACGACGTCGACGGAGTGTTCCGGTAACCGCTCCAAAGCGGCGATGCAATCGCCCTTGATGATGGTGTCCAGCCAGTCGGATTTCGATGGGGACAATTCTTCCAGGAGGCGGACTGCCGACATGACGCACCGTTACGCTGAACACAAACAACGGCCGCATGGTTGACGAACAGGGTAAAGGAAGAGCTAAGGCGCCAACGCAATTGCGCGAAGCCGGCGCCTGTGGCAGGAATTGCATGGGGCGTAGTCGATCGCAATGCATGGGGTTTGCCATGATCGCCCGCGTCCTGTCCGTCCTGTTCCTCATCCTGTCCGCCGCCGTGCCGGTTTTCGCCGGCGAGCGCGCCATCATCGTCTTCGATGCGTCCGGATCGATGTGGGCGCAGATCGACGGCAAGCCGAAAATCGAGATCGCGCGCGAGACACTCGACACCGTGCTGCAGACGCTCCCGCCCACGACCGAACTCGGCCTGATCGCCTACGGGCATCGCGAAAAGGGATCCTGCGCCGACATCGAACTCGCCGTGCCGCCGGCGGCGGGCACCGGCCAGGCAATCGCCGACTTCGTCAGGACGATCAATCCCAAGGGCAAGACGCCGCTGAGCGACGCGGTCCGCCAGGCGGCGGAGGCGCTGCGCTACACGGAAGAAAAGGCAACGGTGATCCTCGTCACCGACGGGCTTGAGACCTGCAACGCCGATCCGTGTGCGCTGGCGAAGCAGTTGGAAGCCACCGGTGTCGATTTCACCGCCCATGTCGTCGGCTTCGGCCTGACCGAGGAGGAAGGCCGGCAGGTCGCCTGCCTCGCCGAGAACACTGGCGGCAAATACCTGCAGGCGAAGGACGCGGGCGAACTCGAAGGCGCACTCGCAGAAGCGGTTGCGCCGCCCGAGCCCGCGCCCGCGCCTGAGCCCAAGGCGGCCGAGCTTGAATTCAACGTCTTCGCCGCGAGCTACCTGGCCGAAGGGCAGCCCGCGCTCGAAAAGGACAACGCCAACGTCTACTGGGAGATCTTCCCAGCCGACGCCGGCGGCAACCGTTCCGGCGACCATGTCGAGTACAATTACGGCGGATCGCTGCGTTTCAAACTGCCGGCTGGCAAATATGTCGCCCACGCCAAGCTCGGAGCAATCGACCGGGATGTTCCCTTCGAGGCGAAGCCCGACGAAGAAACAAATGTCGCGGTCGTATTCGATGCGGGCCATGTCACGCTCGCGCCGAAATTCACCGACGGCGGGGAGGACACCGGCGACGTTGCCTTTGTCGAGGCGCGTTTCGGCGACCGGCAAGTCAGCGGTTATGGCCGGCAGGAGTTCTACGCCGCGGCAGGCAAGGTCGAAATCACAGGCAGGGCGGGCGCGGCGGAAGCAAGTGACAGCTTCGAACTCAAGGCCGGCGAAAGCATCGAACGTGACTTCGTCATTCCGGCCGGGCTCGCGGTTGCGATGGCCAGATATGCGGAGGGCGGGCCGGAGGTCGAGGGTGACGGCATCTTCGTGGAGGTTTTGTCAGCGAAAAAGGCGATCGACGGCAGCCGCAAGGGCTTCGGTTCGGGCTACGGCGTCGGCGAAAAATTCTACGTACCCCCGGGCGATTTCGTCCTGCACGGCAAGCTCGGCGTCGCTGAGGCCGAAGCGCCGTTTTCGATCGCGGCCGGAGAGCGGGTCGAGCCGTTGCTGATCCTCAATGCCGGCGTCCTGGCCGTAACGGCGCCGGGCGCCTACCGGGTCGATATCCGCGAGGCAAGAAAAAGCATCGACGGCAAGCAGAACATCGTCTCGGGCGGCTATGACCAGAACTACACCGAGACGCTGCCGGCCGGCGACTACGAGGTCGTCGTCACCTATGAGGGAGACAAGGCGGAGAAGGTGGCCAAGGCGACGATAACGGCTGGCGAACGCACGGAAGTCGCGGTCGAATAGGCGGGCAAGCGGGCAGGTGTTGTCGCGCAGACGGATTCGGCATTTCAAAGCGCTTCACGTTCCGGTTCGGGAAATCTTGCATTCCCGAGGCCGGGAAATCTGTCCCGTCAAACGGCTTCAATCTTCGCCGGAAATGCTCTAAGTGCGCGGCCTCCGCCCAACCTGGAACCCCGCGCATGGTCCTTGAGCCCGATCTTGTCATCTTCGATTTCGACGGCGTAATCGTCGACAGCGAAATCATCGCTGCCGCCGTCGAGGCCGAACTTCTTGCCGGCGCCGGCGTGGACATCACCGCTGCCGACATCACGGCGCGCTACAGCGGCCTGACCTTCAAAGACATTCTGCTGGCGGTCGAGCGCGAGCACGGCGTACCGCTCTCGGCGTCACTCCTCGACCAGTGCCACGGAGAGGTCGACCGGAGGCTGAAGGCCTCGGTCCGGGCGATCGAGGGCGCGGAACGGGCCGTGCTGACATTCGGGGACCGCACCTGTGTCGCCTCGAATTCGAACCCGTCGCGCATCGCGATGATGCTCAAGACAGCGGGCCTTGCCCACCTTTTCGGCGAGCGCATCTTTTCGGCTTTCGATTCGGCCGACCTGCGGCCGAAGCCGGCCCCAGACGTTTTTCTGCGCGCGGCAACACTCATGGGATCGGACCCGGCTCGGGCAGTGGTGATCGAGGATTCCGTGCACGGCGTCACTGCGGCGCGCGCGGCGGGAATGCGCGTGGTCGGCTTCACAGGCGGAGCGCACACCTGGCTGGGTCACGCCGACATGCTGACGGAAGCCGGCGCCGAAACGGTCGTCCGACGCCACGCCGATATTCCGGCGACTATCACCGCCCTCTTGGCGTGGACTGAGCCGGCCTGACTGCCTTGGCCGTCGTCAGCCCTGCGGCCCGCCTTTCGGCGGCGGGCCCTCGTCGTATCCGGCGTAGACGCGGATTGACCGGTCGACCGGACCGGGAAACACCACTTCCTGATCGGAAAACACGAACTGGGTAGCCTGGTTCGGGTCCGCCACCTGCACCTGGTACTGGTGCAGCTGGGAATAAAGGATCTCTTCTCCGCGCAGGACAACGATGCGGATCGGCATGACGATGGAACCCGCGGAGAACGCCGCGCCGGGAACGATCTTGCCGGCCACCGCGACCGTCATGATGGCCTGACCGCCGCTCTGGGTGCAGGTTCGCGTCACGTCGGAAATCGATGCCTGATAGACAACGTCGGCCGGCCGCGCCACGGCGTCGTCGACCGGCTCCACTTCGGGCGCGCGCTTCTTGGCCCCCGTCCGGTACTTGTTGAAGAAGGCCGTGCCTTCACGCAACTCCACCTTCGGGCAATAGGCGAGGAGTTCGTCCTGCGTCACTTTCGGCTTGTCAGGCTCCTTCGCGCCGATGCCGAGGTCGATCGCCTTGCCGCCCGGTTGACAGGCAGCGACGAAAACCGAAAAGCCGAAAACAAGCGAAAGGGGAATATGTCGGCGAAATTGCACTTTCTTCCTCGCGGGAAACGCTTTGCGGGGCGGGCGGCGAGTGTCTATAGCAGCGGCGCGGCCAAATTGCGACCGCCCGGAAACGCCAACGAGGATGGCTCATGCGGTATATCTCCACGCGCGGCGAGGCGCCCGAACTCGGGTTTCGCGATGCGATGCTGAGCGGCCTTGCGCGCGACGGCGGGCTCTATCTCCCGATGTCCTGGCCGCGCCTGTCGCCAGCGGACATCCGCGCCCTGCGCGGCCTGGAATATGCGGAGCTGGCGATCAGGATATTGCGTCCCTTCATCGGCGACGAGATCGACGCAGAAGATTTCGAGCGCATCGTTCGCGAATCCTACGCGACGTTCCGTCATGAAGCGGTCTGCCCGCTGGTGCAGACCGGTGCCAACGAATTCGTGCTGGAGCTGTTTCACGGTCCGACTCTCGCCTTCAAGGACGTGGCGATGCAGTTGCTGGCGCGTCTGATGGACCATGTGCTAGCCGAAAACGGCGAGCGCGCCACCATTGTCGGCGCCACGTCCGGCGACACGGGTGGCGCGGCGATCGAGGCCTTTGCCGGCCGGGAACGGACGGACATGTTCATCCTGTTCCCGAAAGGGCGCGTCTCTCCGGTCCAGCAGCGGCAGATGACGGGCAATGACGCGGCAAACGTGCATGCGCTTGCCGTCGAGGGCACGTTCGACGACTGCCAGTCGCTGGTCAAGGCGATGTTCAACGATCACGGCTTCCGCGATCGCCTGCATCTTTCGGGCGTCAATTCGATCAACTGGGCGCGCATCATGGCCCAGATCGTCTACTACTTCTCCTCGGCCCTCTCCCTCGGCGCGCCGGACCGGCCGGTTTCGTTCACGGTCCCGACCGGCAATTTCGGCGATGTTCTGGCCGGCTGGGCAGCCAAGCAGATGGGCCTTCCCATCGAGCGACTGGTCATCGCCACGAACGAGAACGACATTCTGGCCCGCACGCTGGAGACCGGGCGCTACGAGATGCGCGGCGTCACCGCGACGACCTCGCCGTCCATGGACATCGAGATCTCGTCGAATTTCGAACGACTGCTGTTTGAAGCCGGCGGACGCGATGCCGCCGCGGTACGGTCCGCCATGGCGGGACTGCACCAATCGGGCGCTTTCGCCATCGCGCCGGCAGCCCTGGCGGCGATCCGCGCCGATTTCGCCGCAGGCCGCTCGTCGATGGAGGAAACGGCACAGACAATCCGGGCCCTCAACGCGGCGTCGGGCTACCTCGCCGACCCCCACACCGCGACGGCCCTGTCTGTCGCGCGCCGCGTGGAGGAAAGAAGCACGCCGATGATCGTGCTCTCGACGGCGCATCCGGCCAAGTTCCCGCAAGCCGTTGCCGAAGCCAGTGGCATCAGGCCGGACCTGCCATGGTGGCTTTCGGACCTCATGACACGCCCCGAGCGCTACGAAACCCTTCCATCCGATCTCAAAATGGTGGAAGACTATGTGGCAAGTCACGCCAGGGTCGGCCGTTAGGCATCCGAACGATCATCATTGGAAGAATGACTGCGGATGCGGTAGTCCGATGCCGCGCGCTGGAAACGCGGAAGGAACAGCATGGGTGTCGAAGTCAGCCGTTTGTCGAACGGCCTTACGGTTGCAACCGACACCATCCCGCATCTGGAAACTGTCGCGCTCGGCGTCTGGGTAAAAACGGGCTCGCGGGACGAACGCGAAGACCAGCATGGCATCGCCCATCTCCTCGAACATATGGCGTTCAAGGGGACCTCTACCCGCAGCGCGTTCGATATCGCCTCGCAGATCGAGAATGTCGGCGGCGAGATCAATGCGGCGACAAGCGTGGAAACGACGTCGTTCTATGCGCGCACCATGAAGGCCGACATGGAGCTTGCCGTCGATATCCTGGCCGACATTCTGGCCGATTCCACCTTCGACCCGACCGAGCTCGAGCGCGAGCAGCATGTCATCCTTCAGGAAATCGGCGCCGCGCACGACACACCCGACGACATTATCTTCGACCGCTTCACCGAAACCGCCTTCGGCAACCAGGCGCTGGGACGCTCGATCCTCGGAACGCCCGAAACCGTAGAATCCTTCACGTCAGCGCATTTGCGCGCCTACATGGACAGCCAATACGGCGCCGACCGGATGGTCGCGGTCGCCACCGGAGCCGTCCGTCACGATGAATTCGTTCGCGAGGTCGAACGCAAGCTCGGACTTTTCCGCCCGGCTGCGATGGCTCCGGTACCGCATTCGGCCCGGTATATCGGTGGCGACTTCCGCGAGAACCGGGACCTCATGGACGCGCAGATCGTACTCGGCTTCGAGGGCCGCGCCTATCATATGCGCGACTTCTACGCCTCCCAACTCCTGTCGATGATCCTCGGCGGAGGGATGTCGTCCCGCCTTTTCCAGGAGATCCGCGAGAAACGCGGCCTTTGCTATTCGATCTATGCCTTCCACTGGGGTTTTTCCGACACCGGCGCGTTCGGTGTGCACGCGGCGACCGGTAACGAGGACGTCGAGGATCTGATCCCGCTGATCCTGTCGGAACTGGACCGGGTAAGCGAGGAGATCACGCAGGAAGAAATCGATCGCGCCCGTGCGCAATACCGGGCCGGCCTCGTGTTGGCGGCGGAAAGCCCGGCCAGCCGTGCGGGGCAACTGGCGCGCCAACTGCTGCTCTATGGGCGTCCGATTCCCCGGGAAGAGCTGATGGAACGGCTCGGCGCGATCACGCGCGAACGGTTGACCGATCTTGCCGGACGGCTCTTTTCGAGCCGCCCGACGCTGGCCGCCATCGGCCCGGTTTCCGGACTTGCGCCCTTCGACGCGGTCGCCGACCGCAACGGCCTGGCAACAGAGGCCATGCGCCGACGCGCGGTCTGACCGGAACTGACCAGTGCTCGGGCTTTTGCGAAAAGCTCCCGCGGGATACCGACTCGACGGGCGGGCGGTGTTCCTTCGGCTACCGAGCCGGAATGACTACGAGGAGTGGTCGGCCCTTCGCGAAAGCAGTCGCGCGTTTCTTTCACCGTGGGAACCGAGTTGGAGCGCCGGAGAACTTTCGCTGCGCTCGTTCAAGGCGCGGCTGGCGAACTGGCGTGGGGAAATCCAGGCGGGGACGGCCTGGCCATTCTTCCTTTTCGAGCGCGCCTCCGGGCGGCTCGCCGGAGGCATCTCGCTTTTCAACATCCGGCACGGCGCGGCAGAATCGGGAGAAATCGGCTATTGGACAGGCGAGCCTTTTGCAGGGCAAGGCTACATGAGTGAAGCCATCGGCCTGATCATCCCCTTCGGTCTGGAGGTGCTCGGCTTGCGCCGCATCGTGGCAGCCTGTATTCCCGAGAATGCGCGCTCGGCCCGTGTCCTGGAAAGGGCCGGATTCGAGCGCGAAGGTGTCGTACGCTCGTACCTCCAAATCAACGGCGTCAGGCGCGACCACGTCTTGTACTCGCTCGTCGCGCCGGATGGCGGGATGCCACTTCGCGGAGACTGAACACTTTGCGCGGCTGCGCCAATTCGATCAGACGGATCGCGGCGTTCATCGCTTTCCTCACCGCGATCATGCTCGCGCTGCCGGCAAATGCGGTCGAACCGATCAAGATCGCGCGCGGCGACGTGGCACTGGATTTGTCGCGGGCGCTGGAATTCCACCTCGGCGCCGGCGACAAGATCCAGGTTTCGACCGCATCGGGGCCTGACGGCATCGTGCGGCGCATCGAAGTCGAAACGGCGGGCGATGGGGGATCGGGCGACTGGGCGGTTTTCGCGCTGGCCAATACGTCCGACCAACAGATCGACCGCCTCATCGTCGCGCCGCACTACCGGCTGGCAGGATCGGGACTGATCTGGCCGGACCTCGGCTCACGGCGTCTCGTCGCGATCACGCCGTCGGAAGGTTTCTCGCTCGATCGGCAAAAGAGCGAGGACTCCGACGTCTTCCTCGTGACGCTCGATCCGGGCTCGGTGGTGACCTTCGTCGCGGAGCTTGGATCGCCGAATGTGCCGCAGGTCTATCTGTGGGATCCCGACGCCTATGTCAGCACGCTGAACTCCTACACGCTGTTCCACGGCATCGTCATCGGCATCGCGGGTCTTCTGGCGCTCTTTCTCACCATCCTGTTCGTGGTGAAAGGAACGACGCTCTTTCCCGCGACCGCCGCCTTCGCCTGGGCCGTGCTCGCCTATGTCGCCGTCGATTTCGGTTTTCTCGACAAGGTGATCGAGAGCACGCCGCATTCGGAACAGTTCTGGCGCGCCGGTGCCGAAATCGCGCTCGCGACGACCCTCGTGGTCTTCCTGTTCTCGTATCTGAACCTCAACCGGTGGCACGGGCATTTCAGCTATGGCGTCATCGCCTGGATTGGCGCGCTTGCCGTCATTGGCGGCGTTGCGATCTATGATCCGGAGATTGCCTCCGGCATTGCACGGATTTCGCTTTTCGCCACCGTGATCGCGGGCCTCGTGCTCATCGGATGGCTCGCGATGCGCGGCTACGACCGGGCGGTCATGCTGGTGCCGAGCTGGATCATGGCGCTTGTGTGGATCGGCGGCGCGTGGCTCGCCATTTCCGGCATCCTCGACAACGACATCATCCAGCCGACCATCGGCGGCGGGCTCATCCTCGTTGCGTTGCTGATCGGTTTCACGGTGATGCAGCACGCGCTTGCCGGAGGGCAGATCCACCAGGGTCTTTTCTCCGACGTCGAGCGCCAGGCGCTGGCAATGTCCGGTTCGGGCGACACGGTCTGGGACTGGGACGTTCCGCGCGACCGCATCGTTACCCGCCCGGACCTCGCCGAACCGCTCGGCATGGAGCGCGGCTCGCTGCAGACGGCGGCACGCAACTGGCTGCCGCAGTTGCATCCGGACGACCGCGACCAGTTTCGCACGACACTCGACGTCGTGCTGGAGCACCGGCGCGGTCGGGTCGCGCTGACCTTCCGCATGCGCACCGCCGACGGGCATTACCGCTGGTACCATCTCAAGGCCCGACCGGTGGTCGGTTCCGATGGCGAAGTCCTGCGCTGCGTCGGTTCACTGAGCGATGTGACGGAAACCAAGAAATCGGAAGAGCGGCTCGTTTCCAGCGCGGTCCACGACAATCTGACCGGCCTGCCGAACCGCGAACTGTTCCTCAACCGCCTCGACGCGGTCATCGGCATCGCCAAGGTCGACGACAAGATCAAGCCGACCGTGTTCGTGGTCGACATCGACCGTTTCAAGCACGTCAATGACAGCTTGGGCATTTCGGCGGGCGATACCATCCTGCTGACGCTCTCGCGCCGCCTTCACCGGATCCTCAAGGCACGGGACTCGCTCTCGCGCTTCTCAGGCGACCAGTTCGCGGTGATGCTGGTGTCCGAGAGCGATCCGGTTCGCATCGCAGCCGTGGCCGATTCCATCCGCCAAGCCGTGCGCACGCCGATCACGTTTGCCAAGCGCGAGATCGTGCTGACGGTCTCCGTCGGCCTGATGACCTGGACCTCGGCCCAGCAATCCGCCGAGGACCTGCTCAAGGATGCCGAGCTCGCCATGTACCAGGCCAAGCGCTTCGGCGGCGATCGAATCGAGCCGTTCCGTCCGGCCTTCCGCTCGTCGGGATCGGACCGGCTGCAGATCGAATCTGATTTGCGACGTGCCATCGAGCGCGGCGAAATCCGCCTCGCCTACCAGCCGATCATCCGCCTGGCCGATCACACGGTGGCGGGTTTCGAGGCGCTTCTGCGCTGGGAGCATCCGAGGCGTGGCGTCATCGCGCCAGCCGAATTCGTGCCGATCGCGGAAAATTCCGGCCTGATCGTTCAGCTCGGCTTGTTTGCGATGCAGAGGGCGGCGGAAGAGCTCGCGCGCTGGCTGAAGCCGGTCGGCGAGCCGCCGGTCTTCGTGTCGGTCAACCTGTCCTCGCGGCAATTGATGCGCCAGGATCTCGTTGTCGACGTCCGCTCCGCGCTCGCGCGCGCCGGTCTTAAAGCGCGCCACTTCCGGCTGGAACTGACCGAATCCCTGATCATGGACAATCCGGAGCAGTCGACGCGCGTTCTCTCCAAGCTGAAGGCGCTGGGGATCGGGCTGTCGCTCGACGATTTTGGCACCGGCTATTCGTCGCTGTCCTACCTGACACGGTTCCCCTTCGATACCATCAAGATCGACAAGAGCTTCCTCGACGACCGCAGCGCACGTCGCCTGGTGCTGCTGCGCTCGATGGTCAACATGGCCCACGAACTCGGCCTGTCGGTCGTCACCGAAGGCGTTGCCGACGAGAGCGACGCATCGGCTCTGACGGCGATGGGATGCGAGTATGTGCAGAGCTTCATGTTCGGCGCGCCCATCGGCTCGGATGCCGTGCAAAGGCTGCTCGCCTCGCACTATCCACTGACTCAGGCGTGACCGGCGGAAGCGCTCAGGAACGCGGGATTGACGCCGAAAGCCGCCAATACACGTTCGTACTGGCCATCGATGTCTGGATGGAACAGCAGGTCCTCGCGCGCTGGAAAGGTCAGCCAGGCGTTTTCGGCGATCTCGCCCTCAAGCTGCCCTGCTCCCCAGCCCGAATAGCCGAGCGTCATCAGCGCTTCGTGCGGGCCGGCGCCGCCCATGATCGCGCGCAGGATGTCGACCGTGGCTGTCAGGCTCAACGCGCCGGTCAGGGGCACCGTCGACTGGACACGATAGTCGGCCGAATGCAGGACGAAGCCTCGGCTGCGGTCGACCGGACCGCCATTGCGGACCTTGAATTCGCGGGCAGGTGCGGGCAGGCGAATGGCGTCAGTTTCGCCAATAATGCCGAGTTGGACGAGAATGTCGGAGAAGGGCAGAGGTTGTACCTGGTTCAGGATCAACCCCATCGCGCCCTCGTCCGAATGGGCGCACATGTAGATGACGGCGCGCGCGAAGCGCTCGTCCCGCATGCCCGGCATGGCGACCAGGAAATGGTCGGTCAGGAAACCGGGCTTGGCGCCGATCTTATCCTTCAGGTCCATGCGACAATCATGCGCGAATTCCGCCGGGCTGAAAAGCCGCCTTTGTTCCTACGCGCATCACGCGTTGTTCACCGCCCTGCCTCTTGCACCGGCGGCAATCGGCCTCCATCTTCCGCCGCATGATCCGAGCCGCCACTGTCATCGCCGCGCTTCTGGGAGCGGCCCCTGCCCTCGCCTCCACTTCCAATGTAGTCGAGACCAATGGCGCGCAAATCCGGATGGTTTCGGCCGGAGCGCCGGCCGCGGACGGCAGCATCGAGGCCGTACTCGAGATCGCGCTGGAACCGGGATGGAAGACCTACTGGCTGGATCCGGGCGAAGCCGGGGTTCCTCCATCGCTGACCCTGGCTGATTCCGGCGATATCGTACCTCTGCGCATGCCCGCGCCGGTCTTCGTTGAGGAAGGCGGAGCGACGCTTGCTGGTTATGACCGGTCGGTCCGTTTCGTGGCGAAACTGGCGGATGGCGGCAAACCGCTCGAAGCCGACGTGTTCATCGGTATCTGCGAAAAGATCTGCGTGCCGGTTTCCGGTCGCCTCTCGCTCGATCCGGCAAGCGATCCCGACAATGCGCGCGATACAGCGATCGTCGAGGAAGCCAAACTGGCGTTACCGGGTGCTCCGGACGCCGAATTCCGCGCAGACCCGCAAACGTTCGAGAACGGCACGCTCCGCGTCATCGCCGTGGTGCCGCCCGACGCCAGCGAAGCCACGCTTTTCGTCGCCTCGCAAGGCGAGTGGATGTTCAGCCAGAGCGCGCAGGTGGCAGTGACTGACCGCCACGCCGTCTTCGATGTCGCGGCCCTGTCGCCGGCGGACGGCGCGTGGCCTGCCGACGGATTTCTCTATGTCCTTGTCGCGAACGGCCGCGCCGTCGAGGGACGCCTGTCCAGACCCTAAGAACCACATCCCTTCGATACTCAAGGAGACCTACATGACCATCGCCCCCGGCCAGCGCATTCCTGCCTTCACCTTCAAGGTCAAAACCGCGGAAGGGTCCAAGGACATGACCACCGAGGATATCTTCGGTGGCAAGACCGTTGTGCTGGTTGGAGTTCCCGGCGCCTTCACCCCGACCTGCTCGATGAACCATGTTCCCGGTTTCATTGAGAATTTCGAGGCGCTGCTACGCAAGGGCGTCGATACGGTGGCCGTCGTTTCCGTCAACGACCAGCACGTCATGGAAGCCTGGGCGCGAGCGACCGGCGGCGCCGGCAAGCTGCTGTTCCTCGCCGATGGCAATGCCGATTTCACCCGCTCCGTCGGGTTGGACTTCGACCTTGCCGCCGGTGGCATGGGCGTGCGCTCGCGGCGCTATTCGATGCTGGTCAAGGACGGCGTGGTGGTGTCGCTCAATGTCGAACAGAAATCCGGCGTCGACGTCTCCGGCGCCGCCCACATGCTCGACGAACTGGGCTGACGTCAGACAGGCCCGACGAGTTCGCCGTTCCCGCGTTTTTTGGGCTTGAACGGCTCCATGCCGGCACGCGCCAGCTCATCGGCGCGCTCGTTCTCGGGATGGCCGGCATGGCCCTTGACCCAGTGCCAGCTCACCTTGTGGCGCGCGCGCGCCGCATCAAGCGCCTGCCACAGCTCGGCGTTTTTCACCGGCTTCCGATCGGCCGTGCGCCAGCCATTGCGCTTCCATCCGTCGATCCACCGGGTGATGCCGTCGCGCACATAGGCGGAATCGGTGTGCAGGTCGATCGTGCACGGTTCCTTCAGCGCGGTGAGGGCGGAAATCGCCGCAAACAGTTCCATACGATTGTTGGTCGTTTCGGCTTCGCCGCCCGAAAGTTCCTTCTCGCGGTTGCCGTAACGCAGGATCGCGCCCCAGCCTCCCGGCCCCGGGTTGCCCGAGCATGCACCGTCGGTGAATATCTCGACCTTCTTCACGCCGGCTCGTATCCGTATTCGGCCGGGGTCGCGATCTGGCGGTGGAAGCGCATCTTGCGCACGTATTCCAGCGGGTCCTTCTTGACCACCATCGCGCCAGGCGGCGTGTTCAGCCAGTCATACAGACGGGTCAACATGAAGCGCATAGCCGAACCATGCGCAAGCAGCGGCAATGCCGAAGCCTCGGCCTGCGACAGCGGCCTGACCGACTGGTAGCCGGCGATCATCGCCCTGCCCTTGGTCAGGTTGAAAGAGCCGTCTTTCTCGAAGCACCAGGCATTCAGGCAAACCGAGAGGTCATAGGCGAGCAGATCGTTGCAGGCGAAGTAGAAGTCGATCAGGCCGGACAGGCGCTCGCCGAGGAAGAAGACGTTGTCGGGAAACAGGTCGGCATGGCAGACACCGGAAGGCAGGCCGCGCGGCCATTTCGCCTCCATTTCGGCAAGATCGGATTCCACTTCGGCCGTGAGGCCGGTTTCGACCTCGTGCGCACGCTCGCGTGCCTTGTCCCACAGCGGACGCCAGCCATCGACCGAAAGCGCGTTGCGCCGCGTCAGCACGAAGCCCTCGCCGGCAACGTGCATGCCGGCGAGCGCCGCACCGACGGCGCGGCAATGTCCAACGGTGGGGCGGCGCGGCCAGGCGCCTTCGAGGAAGGTGACGATCGCGGCGGGCCTGCCGGCCAGCGTCCCGGTCATCGCGCCGTCGCGACGATGCACCGGCACCGGACAGGAAATCCCGCGATGCGACAGGTGGTCCATCAGGCCGAGGAAAAACGGCAAGTCCGCCGGATCGACGCGCTTTTCGTAGAGCGTCAGGATGAACTGCCCGGTCGTGGTATGAAGGATGAAATTGGAATTCTCCACGCCTTCGGCAATGCCCTTGTAGGAGGTCAGGGCGCCGATGGCGTAGCTGCCGAGGAATTCCCCAAGTTCCGCCTCATCGATATCTGTGTAAACCGCCATCAGCCGCTCCCTTCACCTGGATCCGTTGAGAAAGGCCATGTCGGCTGAGGTCAGTTCCACGTCCTTCAGTGCGTTCATGACAGGAAATTCCTCGTTCTCCTCGGCGGTGATGGCGAGTTCGACGGTGACCTCGAAACGGGCGCGGAACGCGGCGATGATCTCATCGACCAGGATTTCCGGTGCCGAAGCGCCGGCCGAAAGGCCCACAACAGCAGGTTCGCCGATGCCTTCCCAGTCGATCTCGCCGGCACCCTGAACGAGAGCCGAGCGCCTGGCGCCGGCGCGCTCGGCGACCTCGACAAGGCGGCGAGAATTGGAAGAATTCGGCGCGCCAACGATCAGGAACAGGTCGCAGCCCTGTGCCGCATGCTTGACCGCTTCCTGGCGATTGGTGGTCGCATAGCAGATCGATTCCGCGCCGGGCGCCGCGATGGCAGGAAAGCGGCGCTGAAGCGCGCCGAGGATCCCGGCCGTATCGTCGACCGACAGCGTGGTCTGCGTGACATAGCCGAGGGGCGCCTCAGCTTCCATCGGCAGCCCCGCGACATCCGCTTCGGTCTCGACCAGTGTCACCGCACCGGGCGGCAACTGCCCCATCGTGCCGATCACTTCCGGGTGGCCGCGGTGGCCGACGAGAATGACATGGCGGCCACGCTTCTCGTGCAGGATGGCCTGCTTGTGGACCTTGGAGACGAGCGGACAGGTGGCGTCGAGGTACAGCAGGTTATGCAGGCGCGCCTCCGCCGGAACCGACTTCGGCACGCCGTGGGCTGAAAAGACCACCGGCCTGGCGCGATGCTCCGCCGGGATTTCGTCGAGTTCCTCCACAAAGACCGCGCCGCGGTTCTGAAGGCCCTCGACGACATAGCGATTATGCACGATCTCGTGGCGGACATAGACCGGCGCGCCGTATTTCTTCAGCGCCAGGACGACAATCTGGATGGCGCGGTCGACGCCGGCGCAAAACCCGCGCGGCCCGCACAGGCGCAGCGTCAGGGGCTGTTTTCGGGCATCATGGGGCATGGTTCTGCGTAGGTCCGTTCGGGCCGCACTTGGACGAGGGCGCCCGCGCGTGTCAAGCTTCGCCGGAGCGCAGCCGCCTTGCCGTCATCACACCGACAATCACCACCAGAACCGCGGCAAGGCCGAACCACGTCACGACGTATTGGAGATGGTTGTTCGGCATGTCGACGATCGTCACGCCGCCCACCGGCAGTCCGCCCGGATTGGGCGCCGGTCCGGCATCGATGAAAACGCCGAGTACTTTCGCATCGGCCGGCAGGCCGGCGCTGGCGGCCATGGCGCGCAAGTCCTTCCAGTAGAAGATGTTCTTGGCCGGGTCGTTGTCGGGGACGAACGATCCCGGCTTTTCGGCGAGCACGTTGCGGGCAAGACCGGTGACCGTGACGACGCCTTCGGCCTGGCCCTCCGCGCGGGTGGCGGCGTCCTTGCGGTCATAGGGTACGAACCCGCGATTGACGAAGACGTAGTCATGGCCGCCACGGTCGAGCGGCGTGTATATGTAGAAGCCGGTCTCGCCCTCGTAAGTGGCGAAGAAGTGCCGCTCGGCCGAATGCAGGAATGCACCGGTCACGGCGACCGGCCAATAGTCGCGATCAACCTCCGACCTGACGACCTCGCCGAGCGGGCGCGGCGACGAAGCGATGCGCGACTGGATTTCGGCGAGCAGTGCCTCCTTCCATTCCAGGCGATGCACTTGCCAGATACCGAGCGCGATCAACGCCGCAAGGACGGGTGCAGCGGAGAGCCAGAGTCCGATCGGAAGGCGGCGCATGGTCATAGGCGGTCGAGGCGGCCTTCCTCGGCCTTGTGGCGGAATTGCAGGGCGATCAGCAGTCCCTTCGACAGGCGTAGCGCTACAAGGGAAAGGATGACGATCAGCGGCGTCCACAACATGAAATGCACCCACAGCGGCGGCCCGACATTGACCTCCAGCCATAGCGCAAGACCGACGATCACGAAGCCGATCAGCAGGATGACGAAAACAGCCGGGCCATCCCCGGAATCGGCGAAATCATAATCAAGTCCGCAATTGCTGCATCGCGGGGCGACCTTGAGGAAGCCCGAAAACAACCGGCCTTCGCCGCAGCGCGGGCAGGAGCCGGAAAGGCCGACCCTGACCGGATCAACAGGGGGATAGATGGCCTTGTCTTCGTTCATGGCGTGATCTCGATCCTGGTTCCGTCGGGCACAAGCGCCCAGATTTCGTCCATCTCGGCATCCGTGACGGCGATGCAGCCGTTCGTCCAGTCGAAATATTGTAGCAGCCAGCCCCACCATCCCCAGCCGTTGACCTGGCCGTGGATCATGATGTCGCCGCCGGGTTTTTCGCCGCGGTCGGCGGCGGCGGCGCGGTCGGCCGCGTTCGGATAGGAGATGTGGATCGACTTGTGACAGCAGGACGCCGGATTGCGCCAGTCGAGCGCATAGATCCCCTCGGGCGTGCGCTGGTCGCCCTCGCGCTGCTTGTGACCGAGCGGATCGCCGCCGAGGGCAACGCGGTAGCGACGCACGACCACGGTGCCGTCGAACAGTTCCATGCGGCGTTCCGCCTTGGAGACCCGAACGAGGTCGACGCCGGCCTGCGCCGGGAGACAAAGACCGGCGATAGCGAATATTGCGGTCCAGACAAGACGCATCCGCACCCCCCAAAATGGAAGCGGCCATGGTTGCCCATGGCCGCGTCCATTTGATGGCGAAACGACCTCATCCGCCGTGATGGGCGATCGGCGCACCCCAGGAAGCCCAGATATAGACCGCCGAGAAGAGGAACAGCCAAACGACGTCAACGAAATGCCAGTACCAAGCGGCTGCCTCGAAACCGAAATGCTGCTTCGGGGTGAAATCGCCGGCAAGCGCACGGAACAGGTTCACCAGAAGGAAGATCGTGCCGACGATGACGTGGAAGCCGTGGAAACCGGTGGCCATGAAGAAGGTCGCGCCATAGATCGAATCCTTGAAGGCGAACGGCGCGTGAATGTACTCGTAGGCCTGCACGCTGGTGAACAGCAGGCCGAGCGCCACGGTCAGCGTCAGGCCGAGGATCAGCCCGCGGCGGTCGTTGTGCAGCAGCGCATGGTGCGCCCACGTCACGGTCGTGCCCGAAAGCAGCAGGATGATCGTGTTGTAGAGCGGCAGGTGCATCGGGTCGAGGACCTCGATGCCCTTCGGCGGCCACACCCCGCCGGTGAAGGCGATACGCGCCTGCTGCGCGGCCTCGCCGGCGTAGAGGCTGGCGTCGAAGAATGCCCAGAACCAGGCAACGAAGAACATCACCTCCGAGGCAATGAACATGATCATGCCGTAGCGCAGATGAAGCGACACCACCTTGGTGTGGTGGCCCTCGTGGGCTTCCTTGATGGTGTCCGACCACCAGCCGAACATCGTGTAAAGGACGATGGCGAGACCGATGAAGAAGATCCACGGTGTGGAGAGCTGGAGGCCGAACAGCGGCAGCGCTCCGCCCTTGAGATACTGCATCCACGCCACGCCGCCGATCGCCATCGTCAGGGCGCCGAGCGACCCCAAGGCAGGCCACGGGCTCGGATCGATGATGTGGTAGTCGTGATGCTTTCCGTGCGCGTCAGCCATTTCAGCCCCCCAGTTTGGGTTTTGTTGTCTCGGTCCCCGCTGGCGCCGCGGCAACCGGTTTGTCGTCCTTGGACGGATAAAAGGTGTAGGACAGCGTCAATTGCTTCAACCCGACGAATTCGGGCTGGTTGACGATGTCCGGGTCGACGAAAAAGACCACCGGCATGTCGATCTCTTCGCCGGGCTTCAGCGTCATGTCGGTGAAGCAGAAGCACTCGAGCTTGTTGAAGAACGACCCGGCATAGTGCGGCGAGACATTGTAGGCAGCTCGTCCGGTCCAGGCCTCGGCCGAATTGTTGCGTGCGCGGAAGCGCACCTCGACCGTCTCGCCGATCCGCAGCGTGGTATCGCGCTGGTCCGGTTCGAAGGTCCATGGCAGGCCAGAACCGACATTGGTGTCGAAATGCACACTCACCTTCTGGTCGAGGATGACATCCGACGCCTGCGCGGCGCGGCGCGTCGTGCCGTTGTAGCCGGTGACCTGGCAGAAGATCTGGTAGAGCGGCACGGCGGCGTAGGACATGCCGATCATGCCGCCGAAGAATGCGAGGCAGGCGCCGGCGATGGCCAGGTTGGAGATCCGCTTAGGGGAAGGCGCGCCGGTCATCATCGCCTCCCTACATCGTCCGGTTCAGGATGCCGGCGCCGAGCTTCGCCCAGGTCGCGACATAGACGATGACGACGAAAGCGGCGAGGACAAATCCGAGCGCGAGCGAACGGGCGCGCTGTGCCCGCTTCTGCTTCTCGCTCATGTCGACGGTTTCGATCATGCCGCCAACCCCGCAATGGCCAGAAGGCGCGGCATGACGGAATCGACCAGCAGCCCGCCGTAGATCAGGGCGAGATAGAGCAAGGAGAAGCCGAACAGCGACTTGGCCGGCTTCATCTCGCGATCCCCCTCCGGCATGGCCAGCGCGGCAAAGGCCCTCCAGACGAAGGCCGCGCCGAGCAGGGCGGCAACAACGCCGAAAGCCGGGCTGGCAAAGCCAAGCACGGCCGGCAACACACCGGCGACAGCGACAAGCGCCGAATAGATCACGATCTGCCGCTTGGTTGCCGCTTCGCCGGCAACGTTGGGCAGCATCGGAATGCCGGCGGCGCCGTAATCGCCGGAGCGAAACAGCGCGAGCGCCCAGAAATGGGCGGGCGTCCACAGAAAGGTGATGAGGAACAGCACGAGGCTTTCCGTCGTCACCGAACCGGTTACCGCCGCCCAGCCGATGACGGGCGGAAGCGCGCCCGCGGCACCGCCGATGACGATGTTCTGCGGCGTCGAGCGCTTCAACCATATCGTATAGACGACGACGTAGAAGAAGATGGTGAAGGCAAGCAGCGCGCCGGCGACGACATTGGCGAAGAGCGACAGCGTCATCACCGAGAAGAGCGACAAGACGAGCCCGTAGACCAGCGCCTCGCCGCGGGTCACGCGCCCGGCCGGGATCGGGCGGTTGCGCGTGCGCTTCATCACCGCGTCGATATCGGCGTCGTACCACTGGTTCAGTGCGCCGGAGGCGCCGCCGCCGATGGCAATGGCAAGGATGGAAACGATGCCGAGCACCGGGTCGATCGAGCCGGGCGCCACCATCATGCCGACAAAAGCGGTGAAGACCACCAGCGACATGACGCGTGGCTTGAGCAGCGCCCAGTAATCGGCCGGCGTCGCTTCGGAGAAGCGGACGTCGACGTCGGTGAGCGGCGTTTCGACTAGCGACATGTCAACCTTCCATCACCATCGCCGCCGGACGACCGGCGGCGATGCCTGCGAACAGGATCAGCGGATCTTCGGCAGCTGTTCCCACTGGTGGTAGGGCGGCGGCGACGGCAGCTGCCATTCCAGAGTGGTCGCACCCTCGCCCCACGGATTGGGACCGGCTTCGCGCTTCTTGGCGAAAGCTTCCCAGATTCCGAACAGGAACACCACGACGCCAAAGGCCGAGATGTAGGACCCGTAGGAGGAGATGTGGTTGAAGCCGGCGAAGGCGTCCGGGTAGTCGATGTAGCGGCGCGGCATGCCGGCGAGGCCGAGGAAATGCTGCGGGAAGAACACCAG
>WBZS01000433.1_pt1 | contig 56279 bp, 45 predicted proteins | sample 5204201 | NCBI WGS metagenome assembly WBZS01 (sample SAMN12344357, study PRJNA552823) | activated sludge metagenome | biome: Activated sludge suspended growth; feature: Nitrification reactor; material: Wastewater; isolation source: activated sludge from nitrification reactor of wastewater...
CGGCGCGCACCGTCGCCGAGCTATGGGAGGCCATCGCCGCAGCCCTCCCTCTCATCACGGCAAGCGACCGCCGCAGCTACCTCGCCGCCGCCGGCTACGGTTCCGTATGATCGGAATCTGCTCTAGTCCTCGCGCAGGAGGCGGGCGGCAACGGGATAGAGACCTTCCTGGCCGAGCATGACGACGGCCATGCCGTCGGAGCCGAACAGCGGCGCGAAGGCCGCGTCCAGCACGTTGAGGCCGCCTGTGAAGGCGCCGAACGCCGGCATGACGAGCCGCAACCCGTTGCCGACGAAGCATGGCCGGCGCAGCACGTAGCCGTGCAGCGAGATGCGTGCGGCGGGATGCAGATGCGCCGCGATCTCATGTGTCGTCCGCGCGGTCGTCGGCAGGTGGCGCAGCGCGATGCCTTCGACGGTGAGTTCCGGCACGGCGTAGCCGCCGAGGCACGCCGCGATCTCGGGGTCGTGGTTGCCCGTGACCCAGATCCAGTCGCACGCCGATTGCAGCATGCCGAGCGTTTCCAGATCCTCCGTCGCCATGCGCTCGGCCGCGCCGGTGTCGTGCACGCTGTCGCCGAGGGCGACCAGCGTCTCCGGCTGATAGCGATCGATCAGCGCGGCCAGCTGCGCCAGCGTCTCGCGCGTGTCGTAGGGCGGCAGCATGCGCCCGGCCTTCGCCGCGCTGGACCCCTTCTCCAGATGCAGATCGGCGACGATCAGCACCCGCTCGGCCGGCCAGTAGAGCGCGCCGGCGGCATCGGCGGAAAACACCTTGCCGCACACGGTCACGGGATGGCTGAGGTTGTCGCTCGCCGTCCGCCGCTCGGATGCCAGTTTCAGCATGGCCGTCCCCCTTCCCTTCGCCGTGCAGGTGGCCGCGCCACCCGTTCGCGGACCACAAGCGTCAGCCCGCGTCGGCCGACAGGCGCATGGCCTCGCGCAGCAAGGCCTCCGCCGCGGCGCCGCCTCCCACCTGCTCCTTGCCGATCTCGAGCAGGATGGGCACCGCCAGGGGCGATACGCGGTCCAGCGCTTGATGCCTGATTCGGCCACGGATGCGGGCGAGGAAATCCCCGAGGCGTCGAACATCGATCAGTCCGGCCGCGGCGTCATGCCATGCGGCCTCCAGCAGAACGTGATGTGGATCGTGCCGGCGCAGCACGTCATAGATGAGATCGGTGGAGACGGTCACCTGGCGCCCCGATTTGACGGCGCCGTCGTGGCGGCGCGGCACCAGGCCGGAGATGACGGCGGCGAGGCGGAACGTGCGCCGCATCATGCTGCTCTCGGCCAGCCAGGCGTCGAGATCGTCGCCCAGCATATCCTCCTCCATCAGCCGGTCGAGATCGATGCGGCCATCTCGGATCGCCGCGCCCACGTCCTCCAGGCACCAGAGCGCGATGGCGTAGTCGGTGGCGACGAAGCCCATCGGACGCACGCCCGTGCGCTCCAGGCGCCGCGTCAGCAGCATGCCGAGCGTCTGATGAGCCATCCAGCCCTCGAACGGGTAGGCGACGAGATAGAAGCGCCCGGCGCGCGGGAAGGTCTCGATCAGCACATCGTCGGGAGCCGGCAGCACGGAGGCTTCGCGCTGCAGTTCAAGCCAGTCGCGCACCGGCCCCGGCAGCGTGGCCCATGCAGCCGGGCTGGCCAGCATGGCTCGCACGCGGGCGGCCAGATGCGTCGACAGCGAAAAGCGGCCGCCGCCGTAGCTCGGCACGCGCGCGTCCTGCCCCTCGGCGCGCGACACGAAGGCGTCCGTCTCGCGCAGGCCCTCGAAGCGGCGCACCTCGCCGGCGAACACGAAGGTGTCGCCCGGCACCAGTTGCTCGATGAAGCCCTCGTCGACATCGCCCAGCACACGGCCGCCCAGCATCGCCGAGGAGGAGGAGGCGCGCCGCGCCAGCGTTTTGCGGCCGACGAGGCGCACCTTGACCTTGGGGCTGTCGACGATGGTGCCCACGTTTTGCCGATAGAGCCGCGCCAGCCGCGGATGCGCCAGCCGCAGGCGACCCTGCTCGTCGGGCCGCAGGCGCGCGAACCGCTCGTAGGCGCGCAACGCATAACCGCCGGTGGCGACGAAATCGACCACGCGATCGAAATCGCGCCGCGCCAGATCCGCGTAGGGCGAGGCCGAGCGCACCTCGTCGTGGAGCGCATCCGGCGCGAACGGCCCGGCGCAGGCGCACCCGAGGACATGCTGCGCCAGCACGTCGAGCGCGCCCGAGCGCGACAGCATGGCGTCCTGCGCGCCGACGGAGGCGGCATCCAGCGCGGCGCGGCACTCCAGCACCTCGAAGCGATTCGACGGCACCAGGATGGCGCGGCTCGGCTCGTCCAGCCGGTGGTTGGCGCGGCCGATGCGCTGCAGGAATCGGCTCGAGCCCTTGGGCGCGCCGACGTGAACGACGAGGTCGACATCGCCCCAGTCGATGCCGAGATCGAGCGTGGAGGTGGCGACCACGGCCTTCAGCGCGCCGGACGCCATGGCGGCTTCCACCTTGAGGCGCTGTGCGCGATCGAGCGAGCCGTGGTGCAGTCCGATCGGCAGCACATGCTCGTTGAGGCGCCACAGCTCCTGGAACACCAGCTCCGCCTGCATGCGCGTGTTGACGAACACCAGCGTCAGCTTGTGGCGCCGGATGGCTTCGTAGACGCTCGGCATGGCGTAGCGCGCCGAATGACCGGACCACGGCACCGCCTCGTCGTGCTCCAGGATCGCCACCTCCGGCGCAGCACCGGCAGCGGCGACGACCATGTCCGCCAGGTCTCGGCGCTCGTCCGGCGCCGTCTGCGGCGCGAGGTAGGCACGCAGCTCGGAGGGGCGGGCGACCGTCGCCGACAGGCCGAACGCCACCATGTCGGGCGCCAGCGTGCGCAGCCGCGCCAGATCGAGCGCCAGCAGGTCGCCGCGCTTGGAGCCGGCGAGCGCGTGCAGTTCGTCGAGCACGACCGTCTTCAGGTCGGCGAACAGATAGCCGGCATCGTCGTGGCTCAGCAGCAGGGCGAGCTGCTCCGGCGTCGTCATCAGGATGTCGGGCGGGCGGGCGCGCTGACGCTGGCGGGCGCTGAGCGAGGTGTCACCCGTGCGCAGCTCGGTGCGGATCGGCAGCTCCATCTCGGATATCGGCGCAGAGAGATTGCGCGCGACATCGGTGGCCAGCGCCTTCAGCGGCGAGATGTAGAGCGTATCGAGCCCCGCACCGGCGAGCGCTCCCGGCTTGCGCTTGCCGCGCGCGGCGAGCCGCACCAGGGTCGGCAGGAAGCCGGCCAGCGTCTTGCCGGCGCCCGTCGGCGCGATGAGCAGCGTCGAGCGCCGCGCCTCGGCCGCCGCCAGCATGGCCGCCTGATGCGGCCGCAAGCGCCAGCCGCGCCGCACGAACCAGGCGGCGAAGCGCTCAGGCAGCACGCGCGTCGGCGGTGCCTCGGCCACGGCAAGAGGCTCGCCGGCGGCCACCGCCACGCGATGACGTCGTCCGGCCGGCTTCGCCGCACGCGCACGCCGCGTCTTCCTGCTGGCTGGGGCCGGCGGCATCGGCTTGTCAGTCTCCCATAGCGATTGCGTCGCCGGCCTTGGTTGCGGCGCCGCTTCAGGCTAAGGGAGACGCTACAGGATCGGCGCGCGCGACGCATCATACCGGCATACCGGCCCGGCATGCCGGCGGCGCAAGGATCGACCAGGGACCGCGCCTCGCGCCGCTGGTTTGGGCTGAAACAAGTCGCGGCGAGGAGCGCACCGGCATGGATCGCGAGACATTCTTCGGCGGCAGCGTGCTCGCCACCGTGCTGCGCCTCGCCGTGCTGTCGGTCATCGTCGGCATCGTGCTGTCCGCGCTCGACATCACGCCGCGCGATCTGGTGTTGCGGCTGCGGCTGATGGTGCAGAAGGTCTACGCGCTCGGCTTCGGCGCCGTCGAGCAGGCGCTGAGCTATCTCCTGCTCGGTGCCGTCGTGGTGGTGCCGATCTGGCTGTTGTCGCGGCTGCTGTCCTCCGGGCGTTCGCGCGACCCGCGCTGAGGCGCCGGCCGCAGGCCCGGTTATCCTATGGGGCGCGGGGGCCAGCTCCGTTCGCGCTCGATACCTCGGCAGGTCGGCGTCAGCGGTCCCACCTCGGCCCACCGACAACGTCGTAGGTGCACGCGAAGGCGGCGCGCGCGATGCGGTAGGTGTCGGCCGGATCGCGGGGATCGCGCACGATGGCGTCACCGGGCCGGGCGGTCATGGCCTCGCCCCATGGGGCCATGAAGGTGAACGGGCCTTCGCTGGACGAGACGAGGAAATACGCCATCTCGGCGCCGCGCGGCCGATACGTGCGCCACGGCGCCGTGGCCGCGTCGGCGTCGGCGTCGCCGATCGGCCCCTCGTAGCGATCGGGGAATTTGGCCGCGGCGACCAGGATTTCCTCGTTGCCGGTCTCCGGACAGCGGTTGCGCACCACCATGTCGCCGGCCTTCGCGGGCGGGCTCGTGGTCTCGACGCCTTCGCCCTTGATCACGGTGACGACGATCTCTCCCGGCACGGCCGGCCGCGCATCGACCGGCTTCACCTTGCGTGCGCGGCCGACGCGGCCCTCGCGCTCGGCGGCGACGAACATCGCATCGAGCGCCGCTGCATCGAGCAGAGGTGGCGCGCCGCTGTCGGCGCCGCCAGCGGATGATCCCGAATTCTGCAATACCAACATCTGCAACACCAACATCTGAAATGCCAATGCCGCCGACACCGCCCCTGGCACGCGCTGGCGCTTCGTTGGAGACGGGCGCATGACGTGCTCCAGAGGGCGGGCTTGCGATCCGCAGGCGCCCCGAGGCAAGGGGCGCCGCAGACCGGCACCTTAGCGCGGATCGGCGGCCGGTGGCAGACGCGTTCACGTGGCACGCTAACGCGAAGCATCAGGCGGCGAGCGGCAGGGTCTCGTCCTGGTTGGGCGGCGTGACGGCGGCTTCCGCTTCGATCGCGGCCGCCGCGGCGGCGAGAGCCCACATCATCTGCACCGGATTGAAGCCACGGACCGCATTGAGGCGCAGGCTGGCGGCAGCGGCCAACGCCGGGCCGGTGAGACGCTCGCCATGGCGGGCCAGCAGCGGCGCGAAGCGGCGTGCCGCCAGCACCGCGGCGAGGGCCCGCAGGCGGACCATGATGGCCGTACGCTCGGCGCTCAGCGCCTGGGTGCGCCACAACGCCGCCTCGATGCGCGCAAGCGTTCCCGCCTCGAGTTCCGCCGCCAGGTTTGATACCGGCGCGCTGCCGACGGCGCCGACCAGGGCGCGGATCATGCCGCTGGCGGTGACCACCGGCACGTCGGTGGGGTCGATGGTGCGGGCCGGTCCCGGCAGGGCCGGCGTGAAGCTGTGTGCGCGAGGAGTGCTGGCGAGGGCGAGCATGACACGATCTGTTCCGGTGCGAGGGCGGGCGCGGCGCGTTGCGGACGCCGTGGCGGCTTCAGTTGCGGGCGCCGGTGAAGGCGGTCCAGGGCGTGGCGGAGAGCATCACGATCGCGACCGGGCGGCGGGTATCGACGAGGAAGTCGACCTCGGCACCCACGGCTGGAGCCGTGCCGCTCACCACATCGGCACGCTGGAAGCGGTAGCTGCGGCCGTCCTCGGCGCGGATCACGCCGACGCCGTGCCGGCTGATGAACTTGGTGATCTGGCCCTGGAGCTGGATCTGGGTCTGCATGTGCGTCTCTCCTGTCGCGGGTTCCGGTTGCTGATCTCGAGCCGCCCTCCGGGGTCGGCTTCGGTGTCTGACCAGCTCAGAATGTCGCGAGACGCGGAACGGCGCTGTCCCCGCCGGAACAGGGGGACGATGCGCAATGCAGACTGTCGGAATTGGTCAACGCCGAGCCGGCCTGGCGCCGGTGCCGAACGCCGGGATCAATCAGGCCGGCTGCGGCTTGCCGGCGCGCGGCCACACGGCGGCGCGCAGACCAGGGCTGGCGGCCAGCGCACAGCCCGCGAGGACGAGCGCGATCATGCCGGCCGAGACCAGCGCCGGGACGAGCCCGGCGCCCGGCAGGGCGGCCGCCGAGGCCAGGGCCAGAACCGCCGCCGGCAGCATCAGGCTGGTGCGCGTCAGCAGCGGGGCCGCGAGGCCCTGCTCGCACTGCTCGGCACGCGCCGCAAGGTAGAGCAGCGAGGCCAGCTCGCCGAGGCAGCCCGCCGCCGCCACGCCGCCCAGACCGAAGCCGAGCCACGCCGCCCCGACGGCCGGCAGGATGGCGAGCGCACGCAGCAGACCCGCCGTCAGCAGCGGCCGCGTGCGCCCGGCCGCCATCAGCGCCATGCCCGGCACCGCCTGCATCATGCGCATCGACCACATCAGCGCCAGCCAGCCGACGACGAGGCCGAGGCCGGCATAGTTGGCGCCGAACGCCAGCGGCAGGATGTCGGCGCCGGCGAGCAGGAAGCCGACGAGGTACACCGAGGCGCCGAGCGCGGTGACGTCGCACATCAAGGTGTAGCGCGCGCGCATGCCGGCGGGGCCGCGATGCGCTTCCGCCAGCAGCGGCAGCATCAGCGCGTTGGCGATCTTGGCCGCCATGAGGCCCGGCACCATCGTCACCATGAACGCAGTGGAATAGGCGGCCAGCGCCTCCATGCCGAGCAGACGGCCGATGGCGATGCGGTCGCCCTGGTAGATGACGGCGAGCGGAACGGCGCTGGCCAGGATCGGCCAGCCGAAGGCGAGGAAGCGGCGCAGCGCGGCGGCATCGCAGGCCCAGCGGTACGGCCGTTCGGCGAGCACATGCGAAACCGCCACCACCAGCGCCGCCTGCAGCAGCGACAGCCAGACGACGGCGCCGAAGCCGGCATCGACGTGCAGTACCGGCAGCGTCGCCAGCAGCGCCGCCGCCTGCGGAATGGCCTCCACCAGCATGGTGCCGCGATTATCGAGGCGGCGCTGTGCGCGGCGCACGTCGAGATGCTGGAACGCCTTGATGACCGGCACGAGCGCGGCCGCCTGGAACGCCCACAGCGCCGGCTCGACGCGGAAGTAGGCGGCGAGCGGGGCGGCGAGCAGCAGCAGCACACCACCGGTCAGCAGGCCGCGCAGCACCAGCAGCACGTGCGCGTTGCCTTGCAGGCGCGGATCATCGCCGTCCTCGGCCTGCACCAGCAGGCGGTCGGCGCCGAGATCGGACAGCGCTTCCAGCATCTGCAGCAGCAGCGTGATGGTGGCGGCGATGCCGAAGTCGCCCTTCGACAGCGCATGGCCGATGAGCGCATTGCGCACGAACGAAAGCCCCTGCGCGGCGCCGAGGCCCGCGACAAGCAACGCACCTTGTCCGGCGATGCGCCTGCCCAGCGATGCGCTGACCTGGCTCATTGCTCGCTCTGCGACAGCGGGGCGGGGCGGCCGGTCCAGCCGCGCGCACGCGGCAGGCGGCGCGACAGCCTGGTCATGGGGCCTTCGGCAAGGCGGCCGGCGAGGTTGCCCAGCGGATCGCCGGACAGATGCACGAGCGCGCACGTCGTCTGCACCCAGCGCGGCGCCAGCGCCCGGCACCACTTGGCGCGGAAATCGGCCTGCGCGGTGTCGAAGGTCGCGTTCTTGCGCCCGGCCGACAGATGCTCGATGTGGAAATCGATGACGTACGACGAGCGGCCCATCAGCGCGGCGGCGAGGCAGATGTCGGCGCCATAGAAGTGGAAGCCGTCGAGATCGGCCGAAAAGCCCACACGCGCCGCGCGGCGAACGATGAGGAAATTCTCGTCCAGCGCCGTCACGCGCGCCGGCAGGGTGCCGACGTGACGGTCGCGCCCATGCGGGTCGGTGATGCGCAGAGCCAGTTCGCCCGGCGAGACGCCACCGGCATTGCCGGCCACGGCCCATTCCGGATCGAGCGCCGCGAGCTCGGCGAGGCGGCGGTCGAGCGCGGCGCGATCGTCGGCGATGAAGCGCACGTCCTGGTGGCACAGCACGACGTAGCGGCCGCGCGCCGCCGCCAGCATGGCATTGAGGCCGCGGAACGCCGATATCTGCCCGGCACCGGTATTGTCGACGACGAGGAACTCGCACGCGGGCTCGGCGAAGCCGGCAGCGGCGGCGGAGGCGCGCATGTCGGCATACTGCTCGGCGTCGTTGACGAGCGTGCCGAAGGTGTAGGTGACGCCGTCGCGGACATCGCATCCGGCGGCATCGACCACGCGCGCATTGAAGTGCGTCTTCGTCGCAGTCTGGGTCATGGGATTCGCCTCACGGGGTCGAGCGGGATCAATGGCCGGCGGCCGGCTTACGGAACGGGGTGACGACGTCGGCGGAGGCCTCGGGTGCGGCCGCGTGGATCGGCCAGCCGTGCCGCCACTCGGCGCGCCGCCGCCAGATCCGGCCCCACGTGGCGGCCGCCTCGGCATGCGCGGAATGGCCGGAGAGGCGCGCGGCAAGCGCGAAAGTCAGGAACCGCGACAGCGGCCAGGCCGCATGCAGCAGCAGGCCGGCGCTGCGCCAGGCGGGGGCGAAGTGTCGTTCGATGAGGGACGCCTTGGCGGCCAGCAGCCTGACCATCTTGTCGGCGCGCGCCCTTTCCGAGGCGCCGCCATAATGCACGATCGTTGCCGCCGGCGTAACCATCGGCCGCGCACCGATGCCGCGCGCGCGCAGGCAGAGGTCCGCTTCCTCGCCGTACATGAAGAACACCGGATCGAAGCCGTTGAGCCGGTTCCACAGCTCGCGTTCGATGAGGAAGAAGCAGCCCGAGACGATATCGACCTCGCGCACACGGTTGCGCGGCCAGCCGCCATAGGCCTCGCCGTTGCACAGCTCCGACGTCTTGAAAACCGCCGCAAGCCCGCTGGCGCGGCAGAACAGACGCCACGGCGTCATGCGGCCCCAGCATGACGACGGATTGAGCCGCCCGTCGCCGAACAGCGTCCGCCCGCCCCAGATGCCGGCTTCCGGATGCCCCCGCGCGAAGGCGAGCAGAAGATCGATGGCGCGGCCCTGCACGACCGTATCGGGGTTCAACAGCAGCAGCCGGCGGCCCTTGGCGCGCAGGGCGGCCAGATTGTTTGCACGCGCGAAGCCGATGTTGGTGCCGAGGCGGATCAACTGGGGGCGACCGGGATGGCCGGCGATGGCATCGGCCGAGCCGTCGGACGAGGCGTTGTCGACGACGATGACCTCGAACGAAGTGTCGAGCGTCTCGGCATAGACGCTGTCGAGCGCGGCGAGCGTCAACTCGCGCGTGTTGTAGCTCACGACGATGATGGAAACGTCGATCGTTTCGCTCTCGGTCATGCCGCCTCTGGCCTGTTGCTCGGCGCGTACACCGCGCTCGCGTGATCGTTGCAGCGCGCTTGGTCGATGGCGACGCGGGCGCATCGAGCCGGGTGGCCGGATATGAATGCCGACCTTAGCGCATTGCGGCTAAGCGGCCGTTAACCGGGCCCGCCAAGGATTGCCCCGACCGATCACGGAAAACACCGCGATTGCTGGGCTTGCGCGCCGGCATCAACCGATTGCTAACCCTCCCGAGGTGACACTGCCGGCCGGCACGGGGACCGGCGTGCGGGATCGCGTAGCGGAGTTCGACAGCATGACGGCCGATGAGACGGCGCGGGGCAGCGCGACGGAAACGGAGCCGCGCCAGACCTGGCAAGACGCCCCGCGCGCGCAGCCGTTTGACGGCATCATCTGCATCGGCGGCGAGGACTGGTGGTACCACAACCGCGGCCACTTCGATTTCCAGATCATGCGCCGCATCGCGCGCACCTGGCCGGTGCTGTTCGTCAACTCGATCGCCGTGCGCATGCCGAGCCTCAAGGACAAGGCGCTGTTCGCCGATCGCATCAAGCGCAAGCTGAAGAGCGTGTCGCAGGGCGTTGTCAACGTCGAGAACAACTTCTGGGTCGTGTCGCCGCTCGCCGTGCCCGGCCCGCACGGACAGAAGCTGTCGCACTGGGCGCTGGCGCCGCAGATCAAGCTCGCGGCCGCGCGCGCCGGCATCCGCAATCCGCTGCTGTGGGTGCATTGTCCGGCCGGCGCCGGCCTCACGGAGGCGCTGCCGTCGGCGGCCGTGGTGATGCAGCGGACCGACCGATTCGAGGCCTTCCCCGAGGCCGATCCGGCCATCGTCGGGGCGCAGATCGCGGCGCTTAAGTCGCGCGCCGATCTCGTCGTCTACGCCGCCGAGCATCTGATGCGCGAGGAACGCACGCAGGTGGCGCGGCAGGTGCTCGTCACGCACGGCGTCGATGTCGAGGCCTTCGCCGCCGCCGGACGCACGCGCTCGGCCGGTCCGCCCGATCTCTCGCTTCTGCCGCGGCCGCGCGTCGGCTTCATCGGCGGCATCGACCACCACACCTTCGATCCGGAGCTGTTCCTCGCCGTGGCGACACGCCTGCCGGACGTGCAGTTTGCGCTGATCGGCGGCTGCTCGCTGCCCGACGGCTGGTGCGATCTGCGCAACGTGCGCCTGCTCGGCCGCAAGCCCTACGAGACGGTGGCGCGCTACATGGCCGGTATGGATGCGCTCATCATGCCGTGGAACAAGAGCGAGTGGATCAAGGCCTGCAATCCGATCAAGCTCAAGGAATACCTCGCCGTCGGCCGCCCGATCGTATCGACGGACTTCCCAGCGCTCGATGGCTACCGCGATCTCGTCCGCGTCGGCGACGACGCCGAAACGTTCGCGGCACAGCTGCGCGCGGCGCTCGCCCAGCCCTACGATCGGACGGCGGCGCTGGCGCGCGTGCAGGGCGAGAGCTGGGACGCCAAGGCGGCGCTGGTGCAGGCGACGGTTCTGGACCTCGGGCTGGTGTTCGCACCGCAGGCGGCGGCGACCCCACTGGCGCAAGCCAGCAGTTGAGCTGCGCCTGACGGCAGCCTAGGGCGCGGAGGGCGGCGCGCGGAAGACGCCGAAGCGCATGCCGACATAGCTGACGGCCATGGCGACCAGCGACGCCGCGAACAGCGCCAGCAACGGGTCGAGGCTGGGCTGCAGCGCCAGCAGCGCGGCATAGATCGCGTAGTTGGTGGCGACCGAGGTCCACTGCAAAGCCGCATAGCGCAGGAACTCGGACCGCGACGCGGGCGCGGCGACGGCGAACGTCAAGCGCCGGTGCAGCAGCCATCCAGCCACCATGGCGCAGGCGATGGCCACGATGCGGGCCGCGTAGGCGTTGATGCCGAGCCCGCGCGTCAGCAGCGCCAGCACGCCGGCATCGACAGCGAAGGCAATCCCTCCCGATACGAGAAATCCGCCCCAGTGGCGCGCGCCGCTGGTGCGCAGGCTCGGCGATGGCGGGCTGTCGGTTTCTCCGCTCATGCCGTCACCGCGCCGAGCTGCGCCCAATCGATGCGGCCATCGGCGTTCCGCGACGGATGCAGGATGCGTTCGCGCCAGCCGGCATCCGCCAGCAACAGGTCGAGCTCGCGCCGCCGCCGCTCGGTCAAGGGATCGAGGGCTGCCAGTTCGCCGTCCACATAGCCCGGATGGCACATGGCGAGCGGGAAGGCGCCGTTCGCCTCGCGCAGGACGGCGAAATCGGCCTCGGTCGCGGCAGGCGCGAAATAGGACACGCCGGCAAACCCGTCATTGGTGGCGAACCCGGCGCGCCGCGCTGCGGCACCGAACCAACGCGCGAGGCCGGCCAGCACCGCCGCCTTCGCCACGGAGCGCCCCTTCGCACGGATGCGCGCCATCGTGTCACCCGGATCGCGGACCAGAGGACGGGGCCCCGGCGCGCCGCGCGTCCCATAGGCCTCGCACAACGCCGCCAGCACGCCGTCGCGGATGCGCGGCAGCGCATGCACATGCTGGTGACCGTCGATAAAATCCGGCAGCGCACCGAAGTGCTCGGCGAAGGCCTGCAGCTGCGCCCGCATCTCGGCCGCGATCTCGTCGCGGTCGATGGCACCGAGGAGCGCCGCGCGTGTCAGCGCGCCGATGGACGGCAGCGTGCCGGAGGCGGCCAGGCGCGGCATCGCCGTCAGCGGCCGGCCGAGGGTGAGATTGAAATGCAGGCCGACCGCCGCACGATCCCTCAGCGCCGCGATGCGCCGGGCATGCTGCGGCCAGTGCCGCATGCTGGTCATGGCGCTGGTGCCGCTGAGGCGCCCCGCCGCGATCAGATCCTCGATGCCGCGCGAGACACCTTGGGTCATGGCGTAGTCGTCGGCGATCAGCAACAGCGGCCGCACGCCTCCGGCTTGGCTGGCGCGGGCATCCGACGTCACGACTTGCCGGCCTCGCTGCCTTCGGTGGGCGTTGCGGACGGCGCCGTCCCCTTCTCCGGCCGCTGCCGAGGTTGCACCGACGCATCCAACCCCAGTTCCTCCGCCACGAGGAACAGCGGACGCGCCTTCACCTCCTCGTACACGCGGCCGAGGTACTCGCCGATGATGCCGAGCGAGATCAGCTGCGCACCCGAGAAGAACATGATGGACACGATGAGCGTCGGGAAACCCTTGATGTCGGCGCCGAAGATGGCGGTCTTGACGGCGAAGCCGAGCGCGTAGGCGAAGGCCAGGATGGAAATGGCCAGCCCAAGATAGGACGACACGCGCAACGGCACGGTGGAGAAGGAAGCCACGCCGTCGGCGGCAAAGCGCGCCAGCTTGCGCAAGGCCCAGCGCGAGCCGCCCCCCGCCGCGCGCTCCGGCACGTCGAACGGCACGCCTTTGGCCTTGAAGCCGATCCAGGCATAGAGCCCCTTGTTGAAGCGTGCCCGCTCGTCGAACTGGTTCAGCGCCTCGACGGCGCGGCGGCTCAGGAGGCGGAAATCACCGGCGCCCTTGGGCAGGCGCGTGCCCGACATGACGCGGAAGGTGCGGTAGAACAGGCGCGCGAACAGGCGGCGCAGCGGGCTGTCCGCCTCGCGGTCGTTGCGCACGCCGTAGACGATGTCGTAGCCGTCGCGCCATCCGGCGATGAAATCGCGGATCAGCTCGGGCGGATGCTGCAAGTCGGCGTCCATCAGCACCGCCACGTCGGCGCTGGCCGCGTAGCGCAGGCCGGCCGCCACCGCGATTTCCTTGCCAAAGTTTCGGCTGAACGAGACGGCGCGGATGCGCTCGTCCTGTGCGTGCATGGCCCGCAGCACGGCCATGGTGCCGTCGGTCGAACCATCGTCGACGAAGATCACCTGCCAGCGCGCCCCAGCGATCCCCTCCAGCACCGGCACGAGGCGCGCCATCAGCTGGCCTACGCCGCGCTCCTCATTGAGCACGGGGATGACGACCGTCAGGCCGAACGGGTCGTACGGCTTGACCGGCCGCGCCGCCGCCGCGATGTCGTTGGCATGCACTGACACGGTGGGCATCGGGCTCCTGACGCATTGATCTGACGGCACCGGAGACGCGGAACGGATCCGACGCCGCGCCGGCGGCTGGCCGCCTTATGGCCGAGACGAACGCGCGGCGTCCACTGGCTTCACCGGGCGCGGCTAACGGCACGGCCCTGGCGGCACGGCCGATCCGCCGCGCCGGCCGGCCTCCCGGCCCCGCGCTGTCACAGGATTGCGTTGCTTTCGCGGCATAGGCTCGATTGCGCGCCGGGTTTGCTTAAGGTATCGCCAGCCAATCGATTCGGGGATGCGAGGCCGGCCGCCCGGCAGGCGCATCCGTCCCGGCCAACGAGGGGAACGCGCCTTGGAAATCTGCATGATCGGAGCCGGCTATGTCGGCCTCGTCTCCGCCGCCTGCTTCTCCGAGTTCGGCTGGAACGTCACCTGCGTCGACAAGGATCAGGCCCGCCTCGCGGAGATGGCCAAGGGCCGCTCGCCGATCTACGAGCCCGGCCTCGACGACCTCATGCAGCGCAACATGAAGGCCGGCCGCCTGCACTTCACCAGCGAGCTGGGCCCCGCCGTCGCCAGGGCCGACGTGGTGTTCCTGGCCGTCGGCACGCCGATGCGGCGCGGCGACGGGCACGCCGACCTCTCCTACGTGTTCGCCGCCGTCGAGGAACTGGCGCCGCACCTCGACGGCTTCACCGTCATCACCACCAAATCGACCGTGCCCGTCGGCACCAGCCGCGAGATCGAGAGCCGCCTCAAGGCCGTGCGCCCCGATGCCGACTGCGCCATCTGCTCCAACCCGGAGTTCCTGCGCGAGGGCTCGGCGATCCAGGACTTCACGCATCCGGACCGCGTGCTGGTCGGCCTCGACGACGAACGCGCCCGCGCCGTGATGGAGCGCCTCTATAAGCCGCTGTCGCTGCGCAGCGCCCCCGTCATGTTCGTCAGCCGCGAGTCGGCGGAGCTGGCGAAGTACGCGGCGAATGCCTTCCTGGCCCTGAAGATCAGCTTCATCAACGAGATCGCCGACCTGTGCGAATCTGTCGGCGCCGACGTGCAGCAGGTCGCGACCGCCATCGGCAAGGATCGCCGCATCGGCGACAAGTTCCTGCATCCCGGCCCCGGCTACGGCGGCTCGTGCTTCCCCAAGGACGTCTCGGCCATCGTGCGCACGGCGCGCGATGCCAGAAGCCCGGTTTCCATCATCGAGCAGGTGAGCCGCGTCAACGACGAGCGCAAGATCGCCATGGCCGGACGCATCGAGCGCGCATTGGGCGGCTCGATGCGCGGCAAAACGATTGCCGTCCTCGGCGTCACCTTCAAGCCCAACACCGACGACATGCGCGATGCGCCGAGCCTCGTCATCGTGCCCATGCTGCAGGAGCGCGGCGCCAGGGTGCGCGTCTACGATCCGGAAGGGCGCAAGCAGGCCGAGCCGCTGCTGCCGGGCATCGACTGGTGCTCGGGCACCTATGATGCGCTGGCCGGCGCCGATGCCGCCGTCATCATCACGGAATGGAACGAGTTCCGCGCCCTCGACCTGGAGCGGGCGGCGAAGGCCATGACCGGCCGCGTCATCGTCGACCTGCGCAACGTGCTGCAGCCGGCCGCCACCCGCGCGGCGGGCTTCACCTATACCAGCATCGGCCGCGCCTGACGGCGAAGCGACGGCACGCGCGTCGACGGCCCACGACGGACCCGGTCGCGGACGCCTGCGCCGCATGGCGCCGGCCGGGGCGCGATCATCGCCGCGCGCGGTCTTTGCAGGTGCCGAGAGCACCGTAAGCACCGTTGGGCAGGTGGGCACGGTTGGGCACTTGGGCACCGAGCCTCCCCGCGTCAGGCGCCTGCCCAATCCCGCGCCAAGGGCCGGGGCTCAGCTGGCGCCGACTTGGGCATCCGCCGCCGGCGCTTTGCCGCCACGGGCAGTCACTGCGTTGACTCAAAACGAATAATTCAGACTTCGCCGACTTGGCACGCCTCTTGATGCAGCGCAGCAGCGGGTTTGCAGTGCACCCCCGCGCGTTGCGTCCCTGGGTGGGTGGAGGCGACCATGGCGAAGACAGCAGATTGCGCAGCGGCGTCGGTGGGGGAAGCGCCCGACGTCATCGGGAGCCGAGGCTCCGGCGCGGTGCCCGTGTCCGACCTGGACGCAGGGACCGGCGATGCCGCTGTCTCCGCCCCCCTCGCCATCGCGCCCGCGGCCACCCTGCCCGCCGAGCCCGCACCCGCCGCCGCCGCCCCGAGGCGTGCCCGCGACCACCGCGTCGACCTCGTGCGCGGAGCGGCGCTGACGATCATCTTCGTCAATCACATGCCGGGCCACTGGATCGGCAACTGGACGCCGCGCAATTTCGGCTTCTCGGATGCCGCAGAGGTGTTCGTGCTGCTGGCCGGCTACGCCGCCGCGCATGCCTATCAGGGCGCGTTCGCACGCCACGACACGCGCGCATGCCTGGCCAAGGCGCTGCGCCGCGCCGGCCAGCTGTACGCCGCCCATCTGGTGACGACGCTTGCCGCCTTCCTGCTGTTCTGGTCGGTGCTCGCGCTCACCCGCGAGCCGGGCGGCATCGATCTCATCGGCGTCTCGCCCATCTTCGCCAACCCGTCGACGAGCCTGATGGCGCTGCTCGTCGGCGGCTTCCAGCTCAGCTATTTCAACATCCTGCCGCTCTATGTCGTGCTGCTGACGTTGCTACCGGCGATGCTCTGGCTGGCCGCGCGCGACCTGCGCCTGCTCGCGGCGGCGGTCTGCTCCGCCTACCTGCTGGCAGCCATCTCGGGTGCCGCGCTGCCGAGCGCGAGCGGCTACGAAAGCTGGTATTTCAACCCTCTCACCTGGCAGGCGCTGTTCGCCGCCGGCGTCGTCCTCGGCATCCGCCGTCTGCGCGGCCAGCCCGCCGTGCCCTACCACCCGGCGCTCTACGCGGCGGCGGCCGCCTACGTGGCATTCGCCCTGGTCTGGCGCCTGACGCGGCCCGACGACGACCTGGGCGAGGGCTTCCTGCCCTATTGGCTCGGCTCGCTGCAGAAGCCGAACCTGCCCTTGCCGCGCCTGCTGCATGTGCTGGCGCTCGCCTACGTCGTCGGTTACGGCCGCATCTGGACCTGGGCCGCCGGCATCGATCCCGCGTCGCTCCTGGTCCGCATGGGGCGCCATTCGCTGCCGATCTTCATGGCGGGCTCGCTGCTCAGCATGGGCGGCTGGCTGCTGATGGCCGGGACGCGCGGCGCGCCGGCCACCAACATGCTGCTGGAGACCGCGATCGCGCTGGCCGGTTTCACGCTCATGGCCGCCCTGGCGCTGCGGCTCGACGGCGACCTTGGCCGCACGGCGCGGCGCCACGCCGCCACCGCGCGGACAGGGATGCGCCGTGTCCGGCGTGCGATGCGCGCCGGCAACAATGCGGCAAGACTAATACGCTCCTCCAGCTTGCGCATGCGCCCGGCCCTGGCTAACGGGTAGGGTTCGGGCATGGCGCCTGGAGGGAGCGGGAAGTGCGGGGTCTGATCCGGACCGCGGCGATGCTCGTGTTGATGGCAATCAGCCTGTCGGCCCACGCCGGCGCGCTGAAGCGTCAGGCTTTTGCCTCGGCCAGCCTGCAGCGCGACGTCTCGGTGCTCGTCTACCTGCCTGACGGATATGCCGAAAACGCCACCCGCCTGCCGGTCGTCTACCTGCTGCACGGGGCGGTCAGCGACGAGACGGTCTGGATCGACCGCACCGACATCAAGGATCGGCTCGACCGGCTGATGAAGCGCGGCGCCATCCCGCCGGCCATCGTCGTCATGCCCGGGTGTCCGAGCTGCTGGTGGGTGGACGGCGCCAGGGACAAGGCCGAGACGGCGTTCTGGTCCGAGCTGGTGCCCTGGATCGATGCCGCCTATCGCACCGTGACATCACGCGAGGGGCGCATGCTGGTCGGCGTCTCGGCCGGCGGCTACGGCGCCATCCGCTTCGCCATGAAGCATCCCGACCGGGTCGGCGCCATCGCCGCGCTGAGCCCGGCCATCTATGCAGTGACGCCGCCGGCCATCTCGGCTGCGCGCCGCGAGCCGCCGTTCCTGCGCCGCGACGGCCAGTTCAACCAGCCGCTGTGGTCGGCGGAAAACTATCCGCGCCTGACCGCCGGCTACTTCCAGCAGCCGCACCGCGTCGCCATGACGGTCTTTTCCGGCGACCATGACGAGTTCGGCATCGCTTTCGAGTCGCGGCGCTTCTCGGACGCCATGAACGAACGCCAGCAGGGGCAGGTCGATTTGCGCATCCTCGAAGGGCGGCACGAATGGGCCCTGTGGAGCCGCTGCCTCGACGAGGCCCTGGCAGATGTCATGAGGGGCGCCCCACGCGAGCGCTCGCGCGCCGCCGCCTCCAGCCGCTGAACCGGGCACGCGCGAAACAAGACCTGCACAACCGCCAGCTTGGGCGAGTAACAGAGCTTCAGGAAGCTCCCGGCCTCAGCGCGCGTGGCGCGGTACTCCGGCGTAATACCGGCCGGCGAAGATCTTGACCTTGCCTTGCGCCGGCCCAGGGGCCAAGGGCCCCCGCCGCGAGCGGCGGAACCGCGCGAATTCCTGATGCGCGGAGCGTCAGGAATTCGTGCGCAGGGCATAAGCGGCCCACTTGCACGCCGCGCGCCACCTATAGCCAGCACGCCGACGCCGCGTCCGGCGAGACCGAGCGCCGCCACGTCGTAGGCCGCCTCAACGATCAGAAGCGGCAGCGCGACGGCGGCTGGCGTCGGCGTCGTCGCTCGCGGCAGACTCGCCATTGGCCTCACCCTGCTTCGCCGCCCGTTCGGCCTCCAACTGCGGCGCGCGGGGTCCGGCGAGCTTGGCCAGGCTGGCCGCGATGGAGGGCGGCAGCGTCTGATCCGCCTGCCGCAGGCGCGGCGCTGGCGCGGGGCGCCGGACGGCTTGCGGCGCCACCTGAGGCGACACAACCGCAGCCTGCGGTGGCGCAGCCTGCGGTGGCGCAGCCTGCGGTGGCGCGGTCTCCGGCGCGGAGGGCACGACGGGGCGTTGCGGGGCGGCCATCTGAGGCATCGCAACAGGCGGCACAGCGGGCTCGTCCAGCGGCGCCAGTTGTCCGGCAGGCTGCGCTTGTATCGGTTGCGCATGCGGCTCTGGCGCGGTGATCTCGGCCGCGAGGGCCGGTTGCGCCGGGGACACGGCCGGCGGCGCGGCGACCGGTGGCGCAGGCGGCGCCATTGGGGCTGGCGCCAATGCGGCGCCCGTCATCGGAGCGGAAACCGCTGCCGGCGCGTGCGCCGGCCAGGCCGGAGACAGTATCGCTGGGTGCTGCGGCGGAGCGGACATCGGCCCCGGCTGTACGGTCGCCAGGGACTGCCCCGGGAACTGCGAACCGTCAGCGAAGGCTCCTGCGACAACCGCCGGCGGCAGGATCGCAGGGCCGGCCCCGGCGCCCGTCCCCATCGGGCCGACCGGCGCCGAACCCGGATGGGGCGCACCAAGCCCGACCGGCCCGGCTGGCCGCGATACGGCCGGCAGCGGCGTCGCCGCAGGCGCGGCCGGCGCAGCCGAAGACGCATCAGGGGCCTGCCCGGCAAGCGGTACGGCCGGCGCCGCCGTTGGTGCAACCGGCTCCGCCACCACCTTGGACGGCCGACGCGGCTTGACCGTCGTCTTCGGCATATGCACGGCAGGACGCGAGCCGGCAGGCGCCGCGCCACTCGCGACCGCCGTGTCGGCACCGGCCTGAGGCGATGCGTCTGGCCCCGCGTCCTGATCCGCCCCGGCGGTCTTGGTCCTGTCGCCGCCCATCACCTTGGATTTGCGGGCTTCCGCGGCCGCGCCACCGGCGACGCTGGCGGCGATCTCGGCCGGCGTCTTGCCGCGCTTGGTGCGCGCCATGCGGAAGAAGCCGCGCGGCTGCAGCTTGCGCTCGGACTTCTTCACCATGCGCAGCAGTGCCAGCACCTCCTTGTCGGGGATGGCGGCACCGTAGAAGAACCCTTGCGCGAACTCGCAGCCGATGCCGCGCAGGAAGGCGACATCCTCGGCGGTCTCGACGCCTTCGGCGACCACCTTCTTGCTGAGCTCGTGCGACAGCGCCACCATCGAGCGCACGATCGCCGTGCCAGCCGCGTCGCCCGATCCCGCCGCCTGCACCAAGGCCCGGTCGAGCTTGATGGTGTCGAAGGGGAAACGCTGCAGGTAGGCGAGCGAGGAATAGCCGGTGCCGAAATCGTCGAGGGCCAGCTCCGCCCCGGCGCCGCGCAGCAGCTCCAGGATTTCCGTCGCCTGCTCGGGATTTTCCATCACCAGGCTTTCCGTGACCTCGAGCTTCAAGGCCCCGCGCGGGACGATGTCGCGGCCGAGGATGTGACGGATCTCCTGGATCAGGTCCTGGCGGAACAGCTGCCGGCTTGACACATTGACGGAGACGAACAGCGGCGCCTCCGGGCGCGGCATCTCGCGCTGCCATCGCGCGGCGTCCGACGCGGCGGTCAGCAGCACATACGAGCCGAGCTTGACGATGAGATCGGATTCCTCGGCGACGGGTACGAAGCGCGCCGGGTTGAGCAGGCCGAGCTTGGGATGCTCCCAGCGCACCAGCGCCTCGAAGCCGGCCAGCTCCTCGTTGTGCAGGTAGACGATGGGTTGGTAGAGAACCCTGAGCTGCCCCTTCTCGAGGGCCTTGCGCAAGTCGCTCTCGATGGTGACACGGTCGTCGCGCTCGGCGCGCATGTCGGGGCGGAAGATTTCGATCCGGTCGGCGCCGCCGCGCTTGGCGCGGTACATGGCGATCTCGGCTTCCTTCAGCAGCGCCGAGGGTTCCGCCTCCTCGCCGTCGTAGACCGCGATGCCGAGCGAGCCGGTGAGCACGATCTCCTGGCCGGCGATCTTGATCGGAGCCCGCAGCGAGCGGCGGATGCGCTCGGCGAGCTGGGCCAGGTCGCGTGGGTCCTGCTCGCCGACCAGCAGGATCGCGAACTGATCGCCGCCGACGCGGCCCAGCGTGTCCTGCGGGCCGAGGTGGCGTTGCAGGCGGCGCGCGGTGGTCAGCAGCAGGCTGTCGCCGACGACGAGGCCGAACGAGGTGTTGACGCTCTTGAACTTGTCGATGTCGATGAAAATGATGGTGGGGCGGACGGTCGGCTCGGCCTTGGCGCGCATCACGGCTGTCGCCAGCCGATCGAGCACCAGCTCGCGATAGGGCAGTCCGGTCAGGCTGCAATGCACCGCGTCGTGCATCAGCCGCTCATAGGCGCGGCGCGCATCCGTGATATCGCGCATCAGGCCGAGGCAGCGCACGACGCGCCGGTCGTCCGACGGCATGCTCGCCGCCTCCAGCTCGAAACAGCGATAGCTGTTGTCGGCGTGGCGCATGCGGAAATCGATCCTGATGTTGCCGCCCGCGCGCTCCTGGATCGACCACAGCATGAGGCGGAACCGCTCGCGGTCTGCCTGATGCATGTGGTTCATGAAGTCGTCGACCTTGGCCGACAACTCGCCCGAGTTGAGGCCGAGCGCCGTCTCGACCAGCGGGCTGACCTTGATCTCGTCGCGCCGCGCGTTCCACTCCCACACCGCCGCGCCGGCGCCATCGATGGCCAGCGCCCGCATCTGCGCCTCGCCGGGCGCCGCACCATAGACCGGCTCGACGGAGCGGAACGCGTATTGGGTGACCGTGAAGCCGATCAGCATGACGATGAGCACCAGCCCGGCGACGAGGCCCGAGACGACGATGTCGCCCGACAGCCGTCCCGTCAGCACGACACCGGCGGCAAAGGTCCAGACCAGGAACAACAGCCAGGTCGGGATCAGCGACATGGCGCGATCCTGGCCGCGCAGGGCGAGGAACAGCGTGAACAGGCCGCCCAAGCCGCCGATAGCGAGGAACGACAACCGCGCGAAGGTGGCCGCGAGACGCGGATCGATGACCGCGACCGCGATCAGCGTCAGCTGGCCGAGCATCCACACCGCGATCAACATGCGGATGATGCCGTGCCAAAGGCCCAGGCGCAGGAACGTATGCAGGAAGATGACGAGGCTGGCGCTGACCGCCGCCTCGCCGGCCGCGCGATAGACGGCGTTGTCCTCGGGGCGCAGGTTGAACAGCTTGTGGAAGAAGCCGAAATCCACGCTCAGGTAGCAGAGCACGCACCACGATACGAGCGCGGCGGAGGGGAAGATGGCCTTGTGGTTGGCGGCGAAGATGGCGGTGAGGAACACGGCGAGCAGGCCTGTAAGGCCGAGCATGATGCCGTTGAACAGCTGGCGGTCGCGGGTCTTCACCTCGTAGTCGATCGGCTTCCACAGGTAGACGCGCGCGAAGCGCTCCGACGACAGCTCGGCGGCGTAGGTGATGGTCTGCCCCGGCTCAAGCGTAATGCGGAAGATATCGGCGCGGTCGCTCTTGATGCGCTCAGGGATGAAGCCGACCGAGGGCGTCACCGCCTCGATGCGCCGGGCGTCGAGGTCGGGCCACACGGCGCCGGAACCGATGACCGTGTAGCGCTCGGCCGTCAGCCAGCGCTCCACGGGCTTGTCGGACGGATTGGTGAGGGCGAACACCATCCAGTTGGGATTGGTGCCGGCGGTGGCCGCGCGCACCGACATGCGGCCGCTGACGCCGTCGGCACCGGCCGCGGTCTCCAGCTGCAGGCTGTCGCCGCGCCCTTCGTAGATGTCGCCGAGACTGGTGATCTCGATGCGCTCGGCATCGGACGCGATGGGGATCGACTTCAGGGCCTGCGCCGGCGCCGCCGACAGCCCGGCCACGAGCAGCGCCGCCAGCATCGGCAGCAGAAGCGTCAGCGTGGACCCGGCCAGTCGCCGCAGGCGACCGGTGACCGCGCGAGGGGACAGCCAACACGGTCCGCGGCAGATCGACCAGCCCATGCCCCCCTGCCGCCTCAAGCCTTGCCCTCCCCCGCCGGATCGTCGCTCGCAACATAGCCGAAGAGGAGGTGATCCTCCCATCGTCCGGCAATTTTGAGGTAGTCGCGTGCGAAACCCTCGCGCGTGAAGCCGCTGCCCTCCAGCACCCGGATCGAGGCCGTGTTGGACGGCATGCAGGCCGCCTCCAGCCGATGCAGGCGAAGCCCGCGCACCGCGAACGGGATGATGCCCTTGACCGCCCGCGTCATCAGGCCACGGCCGGCGAACGGCTGCCCCATCCAGTAGCCGAGCGAGGCCGCCTGCGTCACGCCGCGCCGCAGGTTGGACAGCGTCAATCCACCGACAAGTTCACCGGTTTCGTCCGAAAAAATGAAAAAGGCATGGCCGACGTCGTCGCGCGCCTCGCGGGAATAGAAGCGCAACCGGCGCCGATAGGCGCTGCGCGTCAGCTCGTCCCGCGCCCACACCGGCTCCCAGGGCGAAAGGTGATCGCGGCTCTGCGCCCGCAGGCCCGCCCAGGCGGGATAGTCGGACATCACGGGCGGGCGCAGCATCAGGCCCTCGGCGCGCACCACCGGCCCGGCTTCAAACCCGATCCCGGCTCGCAGAAACGCCATCGGCCGCCTTTCCTGGAAGGACCTCGTTCACCGACCGTCGGCGGAGGGCCCGCCGACCATCAGAACATCGCCAGCATCGTGCCCGCGCGCCTTGCCGGTCGCGCCACTCGAACCCGCACCCCGCGCGGCCCCCGGCCAGCCCGATTACACCGCCAGCACTTTCTGCACCGTCTCCGCGAAGACGCGCGACCGGCTGCCGGCACCCACCACGGCGACCGAAGGCGCGCCGCGCGCCAACCGACCGGCAAACGCCGCAATCTCATCGCCAGACACGGCGTCGACGCGGGCGATCATCTCGTCGCTGCCGACGAGGCGCCCATGCGCCAGCAATTGCCGCGCCATCTGCTCGGCCCGCGCCGAGGAACTCTCCAACGCCATCAGCAGCCCGGCCTTGAGCTGCGCCTTGGCGCGCGCAATCTCGCGCACCTCCGCACCGTCCGCCGCCACGCGCTTCAGTTCCTGCACGACGACGCCGATCAGCTCATCCATGGTTTGCGGTCCCGTGGCCGCATGAATGCCGAGCATGCCCGTATCCTTCAGGCCCCACGCCGAGGAGTAGATCGAATAGCATAGCCCACGGCGCTCGCGGACCTCCTGGAACAGCCTCGACGACATGCCGCCGCCGAACAGGCCGGAGAACACCTGCGCCGAGTAGAAAGCGGGATCGCGATACGACGGCCCCTCGAAACCGAGCAGCAGATGGCTCTGCTCGAAGCCCTTGGCATCGGCACGGGCGCCGCCCGCATAGCGCGCCGGCCGCTCCGAGCCCCCCTCACCGTCAGCAAGCCCACCGAATAGGGCTTCAACGTGGCGGAGGACGACGTCGTGGTTGATGGCTCCGGCTGCGGAGACGACCATGCGCGAGGGCCGATAGCGCCGGTCCAGGAACGACTTGAGGTCGGCGCTGGAAACGGCGCGCACGGTTTTCGGCGTGCCGATGATCGGCCGCCCGACGGGCTGCCCCGGATAGGCGGCGTCGTGCACGAGGTCGTAGGCGATCTCGTCCGGATTGTCGCGGATGGCCGCGATCTCCTGCAGGATGACCTCGCGCTCGCGCTCCAGCTCGTCGGCGGCGAAGGTCGAGTTGAGCAGGATGTCGGCCAGGATATCGAGCGCCACCCGCTCGTCCCCCCGCAGAACGCGCGCGTAGTAGGAGGTCATCTCCAGGCTCGTGGCGGCGTTGAGATCGCCGCCGACGGCCTCGATCTCCTCGGCGATGTCGCGCGCCGTGCGCGTGCCCGTGCCCTTGAACGCCATGTGCTCGAGCAGATGCGAGATGCCCGCCTCGGCTTCCGTCTCGTGGCGGGCGCCGACGGCCACCCAGACGCCGAGCGACACCGTCTCCACCTGCGGCATGGCCTGGGTGACGACGCGCAGCCCGTTGGCGAGCGTGGAAACGATGGGAGCCCCTCCGGGGGGCAGGATGCCCGTCTTCATGCCGTCATCCCCGACCCTGCTCCACCCTGGCCATGCTTGTGCTGCTGCTCATACGGCAGCCCGCGAGGCGGAGGCGACGTGCGCCTCGACGGTCTTGAGGTCGTTGGGCAGCACGGCGAAGCGCTCCTTGTCGTGCATCAGGCTGGCGAGGCGGGCGGGCAGGCCGGGACGCTCCCCGGTGATCGCCTGCATGGCGTCCGGGAACTTGGCCGGATGCGCCGTCGACAGGATGACGTCGGGCGCGGCGCAGCGATGGCGCGCCTTCTCCAGCGCCACGAAGCCGCAGGCCGTGTGCGGGTCCATCAGGTAGCCGCTCTCGCGGCGCACGCGGCGGATGGCGTCGGCCACCTCCTGCTCGCCGGCCGAAGCCGCCTCGAACTCCTGGCGCAGCGGCGCCAATGCCTTGCCGATCTCGAAGCGGCCGCTCTGGGCCAGCGACTGCATCTGGCCGCGAAGGGTTGCGGCGTCGCGCCCGCCGGCCTCGAACAGGTAGCGCTCGAAGTTCGACGAGATCTGGATGTCCATCGATGGCGAGGAGGTGGCCACCACGTCGCGCATGTCGTAGACGCCGGTCTCGTGCGCGCGCGGCAGGATGTCGTTGGTATTGCTGGCGATGCCGAGGCGATCGATGGGCAGGCCCATGCGCTTGGCCACATAGCCGGCGAACACGTCGCCGAAATTGCCGGTCGGCACGGTGAACGAGACGGGGCGATGCGGGGCGCCCAGCGCGGTGGCGGCGACGAAATAGTACGTCACCTGCGCCACGATGCGCGCCCAGTTGATGGAGTTGACGCCCGAGAGGCGCATGCGGTCGCGGAAGGCGTGGTCGTTGAACATGCCCTTCACCAGGGCCTGGCAATCGTCGAAGGTGCCCTTGATGGCGACCGCGTGCACATTGGCATCCTTCGGCGTCGTCATCATGCGCCGCTGCACATCCGAGACGCGGCCCTCCGGGAACAGGATGACCACATCGACCCGGTCACGACCGCGGAACGCCTCGATGGCCGCGCCGCCCGTATCACCCGAGGTGGCGCCGACGATGGTTGCCCGCTCGCCGCGCTTGCCCAGCACCTCGTCCATGAGACGGGCGAGCAGTTGCATCGCCACGTCCTTGAAGGCGAGCGTCGGCCCGTGGAACAGCTCCAGCACGAAGGTGTTGCGGTCGATCTGGGCCAGCGGGGTGACGGCGGGGTGGCCGAAGCCGGCATAGGCCTCGTCGGCCAGCTGGCGCAGCCGCTCGCGCGAGATGGCGCCACCCGTGAACGGCGCGATGACCTCGACGGCAACCTCCGCGAACGGCCGGCCGGCGAGCGCGGCGATGCGCTCCCTGGGCAGCGTCGGGAAGGTCTCGGGCAGGTAGAGGCCGCCATCACGGGCGAGGCCCGCCAGTAGCACATCCTCGAAGCCGAGCGTGGGCGCCTGGCCCCGTGTCGAGATGTATCGCAACGTCGAAACCCTTGAGATCAAAGCGGTAATTTCTCCCGTCCGGCATCCGGGCCGGCCGCCTGCCGGCGCCGACGTTCCGTGTCGGGGGCCTGCCCCTACGGGATAGCGCCCCTGACCGGGAAAGGAAATGGCCCCGATGCGGCCAGCGGCCGTCAGTCACCGGATTGGGCTTTCAGGCGGCCGGCGGCGAAGATGGCGTAGATGACGGCCAGCGCCGCCGCCAGGCCGTACCAGGTCAGCGCGTATTCCAGATGCCGGTTCGGCAGGCGGACCAGGGTGGCGCCGCCCTTGGGCCATCCGCCGGGCGGGGCCGGCTCGGCTTCCGCATCGACGGCAAAGGGAAAGGCGCCGGCTGGCCCGAGCCCCATGCTCGCACGCATGGCCGGCACGTCGCGCCAGAACCACTGGTTCCGCGCTGGGTCGTTCTTCGGCGTGAACGTGCCGGGCTCCTCGGAGGCGCGCAACAGGCCGACCACCGTGGTCTCGCCCGCCACCTGCCCGGCCGCACGCTTGGCGGGGTCGCGCAGGGGCTCCGGCACGAAGCCACGGTTGATGATGATGGCGTTGCCACCAGCGAGCTTCAACGGCGTGTAGATGTGCCAGCCCGGTCCCATGACCGCGTCCGCCGAATAGAGATGGCGCTCGGAGGCGTGGTCGAAGGTGCCGACAAGGCGCACGCGCAGGTACTCGACGTCGTTGCTGCGCGCATGCTCGGACACGGCGGTGGCGAGATCGACCGGCGGCGCCTTGGTACGGGCGACGAGGCGCTCGATGAGCCCTTCTTTCCAGGTCTTGCGCTGCAATTGCCACGTGCCCAGCGCCAGCAGGATGGGCAGCGCGACAAGGGTCATCAGCGTCGGCACAGCCAAGCGCGCGCGGCGCAATCGGGTCAGCATGCGCGTGTCGGTCCTCGGGCCAGTCTGGGGGCCGGTCTGGGCCCGGTCTGGGCCCGGTTGGGCCTGATCTGGGGCCGGTTGGGCCTGATCTGGGCCCGGTTGGGCCTGATCTGGGGCTCAGTCCTTGGCCTTGCGGCCTTCCTCGGCCTTGTTGGCGTATTGGAGTGCGATCAGCAACGCCTTCAGGTAGCGCAGCAGCAGCACGGCGACGAGTGGCGTCAGCACCGCGAACGAGGTGTACACCAGCCACAACGGCACATCGTAGGAGAAATGCGCGATCATGGCGCCGCCGAGCATCAGGAAGCCGAGCAGGAAGATGGCGAACACCGCCGGGCCGTCGCCGGTGTCGATGAACTTGTAGTCGAGCCCACACGCCGAGCATTTTTCCCGCAGGTTCAGCATTTGGCTGAACAGAGGCCCCTTGCCGCAGCGTGGGCAGACGCAGCGGGCAGCGGCGGCGAGCGGCGCGATGTCGCTTTGCTTGTCGATCATGGCTTCAGATGCCCCATTCGACGCTGCCGCTGCAAGCGCCATCGATCCGCACCCCAAAACAAGGCGGGGTGGCTCACCGCCACCCCGCTTGTCGTCTCAGCTTCTTGAACACGCGTGCGGTCGGCGTCAGTGGCCGGCCATCGGCGTGCCGGCGCCCCAGACGTAGATGGCGGCGAACAGGAACAGCCACACCACGTCGACGAAGTGCCAGTACCAGGCGGCGGCCTCGAAGCCGAAGTGCTGCTTCGGCGTGAAGTGGCCCTTGATGGCGCGCAGCAGGCACACGAACAGGAAGATGGTGCCGATGATGACGTGCGCGCCGTGGAAGCCGGTCGCCATGAAGAACGTGGCGCCGTAGATGTGGCCGGCGTAGTTGAACGCGGCATGGCCATACTCGTAGGCCTGCAGCGTGGTGAACAGCAGGCCGAGCGCCACCGTGATCGCGAGCCCGGCGATGAGCTGGCCGCGCTTGTTCTCGAGCAGCGCGTGGTGCGCCCACGTCACCGTGCAGCCCGACAGCAGCAGGATGAGCGTGTTGACCAGCGGCAGTCCCCACGGGTTGAAGGTGCCCTTGAAGGCGGCGGCCGGCTGCGGCGGCCAGTGGCCACCCGTCACGGCGTTGCGCTCGACCTGCCCCAGCGTCTCGGCGACGTTGTTGATCTTCAGCGTGCTCGACGGGAACAGCGCGACGTCAAAATAGGCCCAGAACCAGGCGACGAAGAACATCACCTCCGAGGCGATGAACAGGATCATGCCATAGCGCAGGTGCAGCTGGACGACCGGCGTGTGATCACCCTTGTGGGCCTCCGCGATGACGTCGCGCCACCACAGGAAGGCGACCGCCAGCAGCGAAGCCATGCCGACGTAGAACACCGACGGCCCCTTGAGGCCGAACACGCCGCCGCCGGCCGTCTTCATCCAGGCGATGGCGCCGATGGCGGTGACGAACGCGGCGAGCGAGGCGGCCAGCGGCCAGGGGCTCGGATCGACGAGATGGTAATCGTGGTTGTTTCCGTGACTATCGGCCATTCTTGCTCTCCGTCGTCTCTCTCTCTTGGCGCCTTCGGATGCCATTTCGCATCCGGCGCATCTCGTCTTGTCGTCTCGGACCCGTCAGCGCCTGTCGCGTCAGCTCCCCTAGCTCCCCTTGCCGGGCGCAGGCGGCGCCGCTGCCGCCTTGGCGACGGGATAGAAGGTGTAGGACAGCGTCACGAAATCGATGCGGGCGAGATCAGGGTCGCGCGCCAGGGCGGGGTCGAGGAAATAGCTGACAGGCATCTCGATCGACTCGCCCGGCGCCAGCGTCTGCTCCTTGAAGCAGAAGCACTCGAGCTTGTTGAAATGGATGCCGACCGCCTCAGGCAATACGTTGAACACCGAGGTGCCGGTCAGCGGCCGGTCAGAGGCGTTGGTGGCGCGGAAGAAGGCCAGCGTCGTCTCGCCGACGCGCACGGTCTGCGTGCGCTGCACGGGCTCGAACTTCCAGGCCAGCCCCGGCGCGACATTGGCGTCGAAGCGCACGGTCACGAGGCGCGACAGCACTTCCGCGGCCGGCGCCGAGGCCCGCTGCGTGGTGCCGTTGTAGCCGGTGGTCTGGCAGAACAGACGGTAGAGCGGCACGGCGGCGAACGACAGCGCCACCATGCCGGCGACGAGCCCGGCGAGCAGCAGCCCCATGCGGCGATGCGCGCGCGCCAGGGCGTCGGCGCCGATCGCGCCTCCCGGCTGTGCCTGCTGCATGTCGCTTCCCGTGGTCATCGCTGGCTCGTCTTGCCTCTGTGTCTGCCTCTGCGCCCCGAGGATCAAAGGGCTCGGTTCAAGACGTTGCCGCCCAGGCGCACGATGGTGGCGGCGTAGAACAGGCCAACCAGCACGGCGAGCGTCACCGCGATGGCGATGGAGCGCGCACGCTGGCGGCGCTGCCGCTCTTCGCGAGTCGCCAGATCATCGCGCGTCACCTTGACGTCCTGCGGATTGCTCATGGCATTTCCCATCGTCAGCTGGGCGTTTCCCATTGTCAGCTGGCCCACATGATCGCGACGATACGCTCGGCGAGCAGCACGGCAAAGAGCAGGAACAGGTGCAGGATGGAGAAGGCGAACAGGCGGCGCGCCGCGCTGTCGGCCTCGCGGCCCTCGCGCACGGTCCAAACGCCCCAGGTGAAATAGAGGAACGCGGCTCCGCTGGCGGCGGCGATGGCCGCATAGGCGAGGCCGCCGAAGCCGAGCAGCACCGGCAGCGCCGTGACGGCGACGTAGAGCACGGCGTAGATCGCGATCTGGCGGCGCGTCTCGTCGAGGCCGGCGACGACGGGCAGCATCGGCACGCCAACGCGCTCGTAGTCACGGCAGCGGTAGAGCGACAGCGCCCAGAAGTGCGGCGGCGTCCACATGAAGATGATGAGAAAGAGCACGAGGCTCTCGAGGCTCACTCCACCCGTCACCGCCGCCCAGCCGATCATGGGCGGGAAGGCGCCTGCGGCGCCACCGATGACGATGTTGTAGGGCGTGCGCCGCTTCAGCCACATTGTATAGACGAACAGGTAGAAGCCGATGGTCAGCGCCAGCAGCGCGCCCGCCGTCCAGTTGACGATCAGGCCCAGCATCAGCACCGAGCCGACCGACAGGATGATGCCGAATGTCAGCGCCTCAGTCGGCGTGATGCGGCCGCGCGGGATGGGACGCCCTGCGGTACGGGCCATGTGCCGATCGATGTCGGCGTCGTACCACATGTTGAGCGCGCCCGAGGCGCCGGCACCGACGGTGATGCACAGCAGCGCGATGACGGCGAGCAGCGGGTGCAGATGGCCCGGCGCCGCGGCCATGCCGACCAGCGCCGTGAACACCACGAGCGACATCACGCGCGGCTTCAGCAGCTGCAGGTAGTCGCCGACCGTCGGCTCCAGCAGCATCTGGGCGTCGGCGCCCGCATCCGTGCTCGTCAACGACATCGGTCCTCCCGGGACGGGACGGCGTGTTTCGCCGCTTCGTGGCGCCGCCGATGCCCAAAGGCACCGGCTGCGCGTCTAGCCGAGTTCGGCCGGGGCGTCCCTGTCTCGGCAGGACGCCCCGAGCCGGACATCTCAGTGATGCTCGGTCGCCTCGATGCGCGGCAGCGTCTCGAACTGGTGGAACGGCGGCGGCGAAGGCAGCGTCCACTCGAGCGTGGTGGCGTACGGGCCCCACGGATTGCCGGCGGCCTTCTCCTTGCGCATGAACGAGACCACGACGCCGATGAAGAAGAACAGCGTGCCGAGCGCCGTGATGTAGGAGCCGTAGGACGAGATGCGGTTCCAGTCGGCATAGGCGTCGGGATAGTCGGCGTAGCGGCGCGGCATGCCGGCGGCACCGAGGAAGTGCTGCGGGAAGAACAGGATGTTGGCGCCGATGAAGGTGGTCCAGAAGTGCAGCTTGCCCCAGAACTCCGAGTACATGTAGCCGAAGAACTTGGGGAACCAGTAGTACCAGCCGGCGAAGATGGCGAACACGGCGCCGAGCGACAGCACGTAGTGGAAGTGCGCGACCACGTAGTAGGTGGCGTGCAGCGCGCGATCGACGCCGGCATTGGCCAGCATGACGCCGGTGACGCCGCCGACGGTGAACAGGAAGATGAAGCCGAGCGCCCAGATCATGGGCAGGCGGTACTGGATGGAGCCGCCCCACATGGTGGCGATCCAGGAGAAGATCTTCACGCCCGTCGGCACCGCGATGACCATGGTGGCGAACACGAAGTAGGCCTGCGTGTTGACGTTGATGCCGGCCGTATACATGTGGTGCGCCCACACGACGAAACCGACGATGCCGATGGCGAGCATGGCGTAGGCCATGCCGAGGTAGCCGAACACCGGCTTCTTGGAGAATGTCGAGACGATGTGCGAGATCATGCCGAAGCCGGGCAGGATCAGAATGTACACCTCGGGGTGACCGAAGAACCAGAACAGGTGCTGGTAGAGCATCGGGTCGCCACCGCCCTTGGGATCGAAGAAGGTGGTGCCGAAGTTGCGATCCGTAAGCAGCATGGTGATGGCGCCGGCGAGAACGGGCAGCGACAGCAGCAGCAGGAAGGCGGTGATCAGCACCGACCACACGAACAGCGGCATCTTGTGCAGGGTCATGCCCGGCGCGCGCATGTTGAAAATGGTGGTGATGAAGTTGATGGCACCGAGGATCGACGAGGCACCGGCGACGTGCAGCGCCAGAATGCCGAAGTCCATCGCCGGGCCAGGGTGGCCGGTCAGCGACGACAGCGGCGCATAGACCGTCCAGCCGGCGCCGACGCCGTTCATGCCGGGCGGGCCCTCGACGAACATCGACAGCACCAGCAGCGTAATGGCCACCGGCAGCAGCCAGAACGAGATGTTGTTCATGCGCGGGAAGGCCATGTCCGGCGCGCCGATCATCAGCGGCACCAGCCAGTTGCCGAAGCCGCCGATCATGGCCGGCATGACCATGAAGAACACCATGATGAGGCCGTGCGCCGTGACGAACACGTTGAACATGTGTCCGTTGGCGAAGTACTGCATGCCCGGCTCTTGCAGCTCCATGCGCATGGCGACCGAGAGGGCGCCACCGAGGATGCCCGCCACCATGGCGAAGATCAGATAGAGCGTGCCGATGTCCTTGTGGTTGGTCGAGAACAACCAACGCTTGAGGCCGGTCGGCGTGTGATCATGGCCGTGATCGTGCGCCGCGTATGAAGAGCTACCCATGGTTCTTTGCCCTGTTTCCCTGCGTTTCTGCCGGGGTCCTATTGCGTCGTCCGGGGCGCTTGCGTGAGCGAACCGTCCCGGGGATCAGAGGGGGCGCCAGCCGAAGGGGGCGGCGCCGCGCCCGTCACTGGTTGGCGGCGAGGTTGCGGCGGCCGGTCTCTTCCAGCGCCGCCTTCTCGATGATCTCCTTGGCCTTCTTCTTGTCCTTGGCCTTCATGGCCGCGGTCCAGGCATTGAAGACATCTTCCTTCACCACGCGCACCGCGATCGGCATCGCGGAGTGGTCCTTGCCGCACAGCTGCGTGCAATCGCCGTAGAACATGCCCGTCTTGGTGGCGCGGAACCACGTCGAGGTCATGCGGCCGGGCACGGCGTCGGTGTTGGCGCCGAACGCTGGAACCGTCCAGGAGTGGATGACATCGGCGGCGGTGACGAGCACGTGCACGTTCTTGTCGACCGGAACCACGACCTCGTTGTCGACGGCCAGCAGGCGCGGGGCATCGATACCCTTGCGGATCAGCGGCGCACGGTCCTCGTCGGAGAGCATGACGCTATCGAGCGAAAAGCCGCCCTGGTCCGGATACTCGTGCGACCAGTACCAGGCATAGCCGGTGGCTTTGATGGTCAGATCGGGCTTCGGATAGCTGTACTGCAGGTTGAGCAGCTTGAACGAGGGGATGGCGATGATGATCAGGATGAAGATCGGGATCACCGTCCAAGCCACTTCGAGAGCGGTGTTGTGGGAGTTCTTGGAAGGAACAGGGTTGTTCTTTTCAGAGAACTTGGTCATCACCACCAGCAGCAGGATCATCACGAAAATAGTGATGGCCACGATGATGATGTTGACGAGGTCATAGAACTTATTGATCTCGACCGCGACCGGCGTCGCAGGTTCCTGCATGCCGATCTGCAGCGGTACGGCCTGCCCCGAAGCGGCCTCGACGACCGGCACGCCCGCCGCTGCGGCGAACCCCAGCCCGAGCACGGCGGCGGCCAGTGCGGCCTTGCGCGGTGTCCAATTCAGCATCCATCGCTCCCCAGACTTGCTGTCCTTCGACCGCCACGAACGTGGCCAGCCGGGACGTTTCGAGAGATGGACCGTGTCCGAGGGGGGCCTCGCGTGGCTTCGGCGCGTCAAACGCCGATTGATCTCGATCGCCGGCCCGAACATGCCGCGCGCGCCCTGTGCAGCGCAGACGCACACCATTCAATTGCCGGGCTCCAGCGCCTCGCGGATGCCGGCAAAGCCGGCTCCCCCCAACGAAAACACAATCCGCCTCGATGCAATGGAGCACAACCGCTTTCCTTGCCTCAAGTCAAGGTTTATGCGGCATTACTTCGCATCGAAATAGCGTGAGCCTGGCGGCACCGCGAAGCCATTCACCCGAGCGGGCTTGACGCCTGCGGCCCCACTGCAAAGCAAAGACGCCTTTCCATTCAGTCGGTTGATTGGCGTGTGTCCGCTTCGGACCAAGGCTGGGCCAGCATAATCCGTCCGGGGGCGTCTCAAGCCGGCAGCAGGTGAACCTCGTTGGCGCCCAGTTCAGCGCCCAGGCGACGCAACTGCGCAAGGTTGCTCGACATGCAATTGCTGTGCATGCGCCCCATGGCCAGCACGACGCTGCGTCCATCGTCGTGGCGACGGGCAAGCACGAAATTTCCGGCCGGCACCGGCGGACAGTGAAGGAGCGTGTACATGCCGCGAGCCGCTATCTCACCGCTCGTGCTGTCGCACGCGATGACGATACGATCGGTCTGCCGGCTGCTCACTTCGTACATCATTGGTCGTCTCCGAAAAACGCAATCACTTGGGCGATGACCGGTTCTAGAACGCCCGACGGGCCGTCCGCTGTTCCGCGCGATACGCAAATTATTTCAGTACCGTTCCGCTGCTTGCCAAGAGCTTCAAATCAAAGAAATTCGCTCAAACACACTCTTGTGGACGGTGGCGGCCGCCGAACTGTTTCAGGTGACCACGTACGAAGCGACCCGCCAGGAGGCCTGACCGGATCGCTCGCGGGACCCCGCCAACGCATTCCTCCGAGCGGCCCATTGACCACGAGGGGTCCGCTCGCGCATGTGTCATGCCGCGTCGCAGCATAAAATTCGGGCAGAGGCCCAGACCCGAGGGCTCGCAATCGAACAACGAGCGTCCCTGGCGGGACTGGCCGAACCCGGTTAACCCGATCCGCGGCAACGCAATGCACGCAACGCAACGCCATGGCGCATCGGCCCCAAACCGCCGATACCCCAGCTGGCGCGTTAGATTACGCCTTCCTCCGTGGACAGCAACAAAAAGCACGCGAAATCGCATGAGCAAACCGCTTTCCCGCCCCAAGGACAAGATCAAGATCCTGCTCCTCGAAGGCATCTCCGACACCGCCGTCAACGCGCTGACCGGCGCCGGCTATACCAACGTCGACCGCCGCACCAAGGCGCTCGACGGCGCAGAGCTGCGCCAGGCCCTGCAGGGCGTCAGCATGGTCGGCATCCGCTCGCGCACACAGCTGACGGCCGAGGCGCTGGACGGCATGCGCTCGCTGATCGCGGTGGGCTGCTTCTCGGTCGGCACCAACCAGGTCGATCTCAACGCCGCACGCCACATGGGCCTGCCGGTGTTCAACGCGCCGTTCTCCAACACGCGCTCCGTTGCCGAGCTGACGATGGCCGAGATCGTCATGCTGTTCCGTCGCATCTATCCGAAGTCGGTCAGCGCCCACGCCGGCGGCTGGGACAAGTCGGCCGTCGGCTCCAACGAGGTGCGCTCGAAGACGCTCGGCATCGTCGGCTACGGCAACATCGGCAGCCAGCTCGCCGTGCTCGCGGAGGCGATGGGCATGCGCGTCATCTTCTTCGACCGCACCGACAAGCTGCGCCACGGCAACGTCGAACCGGTCGACAGCCTCGACGAGCTGCTGGCGAAGAGCGACGTGGTCAGCCTGCACGTGCCGGAGACACCGGACACCATCGGCATGTTCGGCGCCGCGCAGTTCAAGGCCATGAAGCCGGGCTCCTACTTCATCAACAACGCGCGCGGCACCGTGTTCGACCCCGCCGCGCTCGCCGAGGCGCTGAAGGCCAAGCACCTGGCGGGCGCCGCCGTCGACGTGTTCCCGGTCGAGCCGTCGTCCAACAACGACAAGTTCGTCTCGCCGCTGCAGACCCTCGACAACGTCATTCTGACGCCGCACGTCGGCGGCTCGACGGAGGAAGCGCAGGAGCGCATCGGCGCGGAAGTGGCGCGCAAGTTCGTCGAGTATTCGGATGTGGGCTCGACGCAGGGCGCGGTGAACTTTCCCAACGTTCAGCTGCCGCCGCGCCCCGCCGGCACGCGCTTCATCCAGGTGCAGAAGAACGAGCCCGGCCAGCTGCAGCGCCTCAACGAGGTGTTCGCCAAGCACGGCGTCAACATCGGCGCCCAGTATTACCAGACCGACGGCGAGATCGGTTACGTGGTGCTCGATGCGGACGGCGTGGTGGCCGACGCGGGCGAGGTCCTCGACGACATCCGCGCCATTCCGGGCACCATCCGCGCGCGCATCCTGTACCGGCGCTCCTGACGGATGAATAACGGACGTGGAGCCTGTTGCGGGTCCCTCACCTGCCCCGCGGGCATCCTCTCCCGTCCCGGGAGAGCAAGACGGTGGTTCCACGACACGCGAGTCGCGAGTCTCGGGTAGGCAGGGGGCCGCAGCAGGACGTCCGTCTCGATGAATGAACGCCTCCGCAATCGCCTGATTGCGGAGGCGTTCGGCTGTGTGCGGGAAGCGGATGGGGGAGGGAGACATCCGCCCCCGCCCAGCCAAGGTCGCGGCACCGGTCACCGGAAGCAGCCTGTGTCAGGTGCCGCGGCTTGTTGCCTACTTGATCAGGCCTTCCGCCTTCATCGCCTCCTGCACGGCAGGCCGCGCCAGGATGCGGGCCCGGTAGGATTCGATGTGCGGATAGCCCGCAAGGTCGATCTTCATCGGCTGCGCCCAGTTGAGGACCGTGAACAGATAGGCGTCGGCGATCGAGAAGCTGCGACCGGTGAGATAGTCGTGCGTCGTGAGGTGGGCTTCCAGCGTCTTGAGGCGCGCGTGCAAACGATCACGGAACACCTGCTTGGCATCCTCGGCGAGCGCCGGATTGAACAGAGGCGAGAAGCCCTTGTGCATTTCGGTCGAGACGAAGTTCAGCCACTGCTGCAGCTTGTAGCGGTCGAGCGAGCCATTGGCGGGAGCCAGCGCCTCGGCCTTCGCCTTGTCGGCGATGTATTGCACGATGGCCGGCCCCTCGGTCAGCACGGTGCCGTCCTCGAGCTGCAGCGCCGGTACATAGCCGTTGGGATTGACCGCGAAGAAATCGCTGCCGTCCTCGACCGTTTTGGCGCGGATGTCCGCTTTGACGAGCTTGAACGGCGTGCCCGTCTCGCGCAGCACGATGTGCGGCGACAGCGAGCAGGTGCCGGCAGAATAATAGAGCTTCAGCACGGAAAGACCTCCTTGGGGGGACGGGAACGGCCGAGCGATGGCGGGATGCGCGGCAATAACGGGAGAAACTCGGCGGTTGGGGTTGCCGCGACAGGACTGCGACGGATAGCATTCGCCTCCATTCACCCGTTGACACCGGCACTCGGCCCAGCGGCGCGATGGATGAATGCAATTGCATATAGAGTGTCGTTCATGCAATTGCAAGTATCGTCATGCCTCTCTTGAAGTCCCATATCCGGGGCCATATGCAGGGATGCTGCTGCGGCGACGTCGCGAAACGACGTCACCCCGCCCTACGCCCTGTCGAACCAGGAACCACGGAGGAACCAACGCCGCGATGACGAACGTAGGCCCGAAGCTCGTGCCGGAGGAGTTCGTGCAGGCGTGGACACGCCTGGCGCGGGCCGAGCAGGGGCTGGCCGACAAGATCGAGCAGGCGCTGAAAGATGCCGGGTTGCCGCCGCTGGCGTGGTTCGACGTGCTCGACGAGCTGGACCGCAGCGCCGACGGCCGCCTGCCACAGGCCGACGTGCAGTCAAAGCTGGCGGTGGCGCAGTACAATCTCTGCCGCCTCGCCGACCGGCTGGCGGGCGACGGCCTGATCGAACGCGCGCGGTGCCCTCTCGACGGCCGCAAGGGGCACCTCACCATCACCGACAGGGGCCGTCAGGTCCGCGCCGACATGTGGCCGGTGTTCGCCGCCGCCATCGACGCGCATGTCGCGACGCGGCTGACGCCGGACGAGGCGCGGCGCCTCGCCGAACTGCTGGCAAAGCTCGATTGAGGAGCCGCAGGCGCTTGCCTCGCCGGGCGGGCTGACTTAAGGCGAGCGCGGACGCCTCTGCCATTCCGGCACGGCACACCGGGGAACCTGCGGAAAATTCGACCGGCCGGGATTGCTGGGCGCGTGCCTCGGCAGTCGTCATTTGGCCCGATTCATCGCCGAGACGACGACCACGCCAGCCCCCCGCTTGTTCGTGTCCCCGCGTCGCTGCCTCGAGCCCAGAAGGATTAGCCTGCCGTGCATGCCGCGAAGCCCGCGCTCCTCCGCCCCATCAGCTCCCGCGCGCGGCTCTTCGAGAGGACACTCGCGCGGCGCATCCGGCGGACAGGCGTCGCGATCGCCATGGTCGCTGGCGCTCTGCTCGCCGCCGGTCCCGCCTCCGCCCAGGAAGGCGGCACGGTGAAGGCTCAGCACGGCGACTGGCAGGTTGTGTGCAAGGCACCGCCGCCGGGCGCCAAGAACGAGGTGTGCGCTCTCGTCCAGAGCGTCACCGCCGAGGACCGCAACAACGTCGGCCTTACCGTCTATTTCCAGAAGTTCTCCAACGGCACGCGCGTGCTGCGCGTCTTCGCGCCGCTCGGCATCCTGCTGCCTCCGGGCTTGGGCCTGAAGATCGACGATAAGGATGTCGGCCACGCGCCGTTCCTGCGCTGCCACAACTTCGCTTGCTATGCCCAGGTGGTGGCCGAGGACACGCTGGTGGAGAAGCTGAAGACCGGCAAGACCGCCATCTTCATCATCTTCCAGACAGAGGAAGCCGGCATCGGCATCCCGATCTCGCTGAAGGGCTTCGGCGAAGCGCTGACCGCGCTCAATTGAGCCGCGCCGGGGGGGCCGCGGTTGCGCCGCGAGCGCATCGCAATCAATAGCCCCCTCATGCCAACCTTCTCCCCAAGGGGAGACGGAACCGTGTCCAGCTCGTTTGCGTAGAGCATCGCACGGTCGGCCGTGCCGTCACTCGGGGCCGTCACTCGGGAAAGCCCGGAGCGGGCGGGGTGACGGGCGCGCTGCGGCGAACGGGCTTCGCTTGCGCGTCCCAGGCGCTGCTGGCCGGTGCCGTTGCACCCGCTCCGCCGGGGGACTGCTTTTTCAAGTCCTTGGGGTAGAAGATCGCGCTCGGCCGGTCGCGTTTCAAGAGAGGCGCGCCAGGCACGCGCGGCGCCGCGATGGCCGGGGCCGCGCCGTCCGGCCCGGCCTTGGCCTGCCAGCCTTCCGCCGCCGAGGTGACAATGCGCGATTCGCCCGTGTTGAGGTCGATGACCAGCTTGGAGCCGCGCACCACGTTCTGGCCCTGGGTCAGCACGACGTCGCCGCCGAGTTCGACGGTATTGGCCTTGGTATCGAAGTCGGCGCGGTCGCCACTCGCCGTCTGGCCGCCCTTGGCGGTGACGAGCACCTTGCGCCGCGCCTCGATGCGCGTGATCTGCGTCGCCCCCGTCGCACCGGCTCCGGCGCCGCCCGATGCCGCCACGCCGCCCGCCCCCATCAGGCCTGACTGGCCCGCGTAGCGCACCGTCAGCTCGGCGGCGCGCAGCGACACGTCGCCCTGCACGGCCGTCACATCGCCGCGGAAAACGGCCGTCTTGGCGCGGTCGTCGACATCGAGCGTCGCCGCCTGCAGGTCGATCGGCGCCGCGGGATCGGTGGCGAACGAGGCCGAGAGCGGATTGGCGGAGGCGGCGGGCGCCTTTTTCGCGGCGGCCACCGGCGCCTCGCGCACGAAATGCGCCGAGATGCGCTCCGCGCCGTGCCCCGGCTCGGCCGGCGAGGCGAGTTGCATGCGCGCGGCCTTGTTGTCGAGATGCAGGCGGCGCCCGCGCAGCTCGTTGCGGCCCACGGCGGCCACCACGCCGCCGGTCAGCAACGTGGTATCGGCGCGCACATCAACGTCGGCGCGCGCGGCGGTGACGCGGCGATCAGCCCCTTGCGTGACGACGACATTGCCGGCAAGCGTCAGCAGCTCGCCGCGTCCGTCGAACTCCAGGCCGTCGGCCGTCACCTGGTCGCGCGCGGCGCGCGTCAACAGGACCGGCCCCTTGGCGGTCATGCGGTCGATGCGGTTGGCGGTCATGGCCTCGGTGGCGGCGATCGACTTGCCCGCGCCGCCGGCGCCGGCCTCGTAGACCACCAGCAGCTCCGGCGATTGCAGCGTGCCGTCGCCCTGCGCCGCCTTGACGGCGCCGCTGAACAGAATGGTGTGCCGGCCATCGTCGATATCGAGCCGGTTGGAGGCGATGTCGATCGGCCCCCCCGTGCCGCTGAGCAGCCCGCCGGCGGGTGCGGCTCCGGCCGCGGCGCCGACGGCCGCTGCCGCTTGGCCGCCGGCCCCGCTCGCTGCGTCCTTCGACACGTCCTTGGCGGCATCGACCAGGGGCTTGGGCGGCGCCTTGGGGGCCGGCGTCAGGCGGGCGCGCACCTCGTCGATGAAGGCGATCTCGCGGGTCTTGTGGTGCAGCGTCATGGCGCGCGATCGGACGTTGGCGTTGGGCAGCTCGACCTCCACCGGCTGGGTGGACGCGATGCGCCCCTCCTTGCTCTCGATGGTCGCCTGCGTCAGGTGCGCCACAAGACCGTTGGAACTCGTCACCTTGATGCGCTCGGCAAGCTCGATGAGGGCCGTCTTGCTGTCGTAAACGCCCATCTTGGCGACGAATTCGGTGGTGGTGGCATCCGTCTGCGTCAGGCGGGCGCGGATGCCGTCGAGCTTGAACACGCCGAGGTTGCTCAACTCCTGGCGGGCGGTATCGGCGCTGACGACATAGCGGCCACCGTCCTTGCTGTATCCCTCGTAGTGCGGGTTCTCCATGGTCAGGTTCAGCGGATCAACCTTGGGGAGGGGCAGCTGCGGCAGCTTCTCGCCCCAGCCGGCGGAACGCATGACGGCGAGACCATAGGCGCCGAACACGCCGACACAGATCAGTGGCAGCGCGATGCGCAGCGTCTTCACCCACAGCGAGTGCCAGCGCGCCTGCCGGAACGCACGCTCGCGCCCGCCCGCCACGATGACGCCGGACAGGCGACCGCCGACGGCTTCGGCGCCGGGAGCGCCGGCCGGGCTCGGTTCTGTCGTCATCGGCAGCGGGGCCAGGGCGGCATCTCCGAGGTTCAGGGGCGTCGCGCAGACGCAATAGGACGCAATAGGACGCAATAGGACACAATAGAATGTCGGCGTGTGCGCGGGCTGGCGATCGGCACCGGGGAGCGTCAGGACGCACCCAGGGTCCGTGCCGAACGCGACGCACCGCTTTGAGCCTACAATCTCGTCGGCAATGGGACCAGACCGGCCCCACCACCTCCGCCGCAGCCGAGCGCGAGAGGCCCAGCGTCAATGCGCGAAGATGTCGTCCTCGCCGAAGCCTTCCAGATCCAGCCGCGCGCGCACCGGCAGGAAGCGGAAGGCGGCCTCGGCGTGCGCCCGGCGCCCCTCGCGGTCGAGCATGGCGTCGAGGCGACGCTTGATGGCGTGCAGGTGCAGCACGTCGGAGGCGGCATAGGCCAGTTGCTGCTGCGTCAGCTCGGCGGCGCCCCAGTCCGAGCTCTGCTGCTGCTTCGACAGCTCGATGCCGGCCATCTCCGAGGCAAGGTCCTTCAAGCCGTGGCGGTCGGTATAGGTGCGCACCAGCTTGGACACGATCTTGGTACAGTAGACCGGCTGCGGCATGACACCCAGATGGTGCCACAGCGCGGCCAGATCGAAACGGGCGAAATGGAATATCTTCAGCACGTTGTCATCGGCGAGCAGGGCCTTGAGCCGCGCCGCGTCCGGCTTGCCCTGGGCGATCTGAACGAGGTGCGCGGTGCCGTCGCCGGCCGACAGCTGCACGAGGCACAGCCGGTCGCGCAGCGGGTTCAGGCCCAGCGTCTCGGTATCGATGGCGACGCTGGCGCCGAACGCGACGCCGGCAGCCAGATCACCCTTGTGCAGCTTGATGGTGGGGCCGCTCATCGAAACGCTCCTCGCCTGACCCGAGCCTGCCCGGAGAACGCCCTCCGGAGGTGCCGCCGGGGGCCCGCATCGCGGGTTATCTCATTGAAATAGCCGTGATTATATTCTCGGCGGCGGGACAGTGGCGCATGCCCTCGGCGCCGTCAAGCCACGGCCGCCAAGCGCCAGGGGACACCGCACGCGCCGAGCCCTTCGCGGCGGGCACGGATGCCGGCTGCGGCGCTGCGGGACTGGCAGTTGTGACGGCTGGACCCAAGCGGTCATTTGTGTAGGATGCCGGCCAAAATTGACATCCCCTGGCCACTGCAGGCTGACGGGGGCAAACAATACACCGTTCGCGAAAGGTTCGTTCCCGACATGAGCACGTCTGCGCCCGGCGCTTCCCAATCCGCTGGCCACCTCGTTGGCAACCTGATGGCCGGCAAGCGCGGCCTGGTCATGGGCGTAGCCAACAATCGCTCCATCGCCTGGGGCATCGCCAAGGCCATCGCGGCACAGGGTGGCGAAGTGGCGCTGACCTACCAGGGCGACGCCTTGAAGAAGCGCGTCGAGCCGCTGGCCGCCGAGCTCGGCTCCAAGCAGGTGCTGCCCTGCGATGTCACCGATCCCGCCTCGATGGACGCCGTTTTCGCCAGCCTGGACAAGGCCTGGGGCGGACTCGATTTCCTCGTCCATGCCATCGCCTTCTCGGACAAGAACGAACTCGACGGCCGTTACGTCGACACCAGCGAGAAGAACTTCTCGCAGACCATGCTGATCTCCTGCTTCTCGCTGACGGCTCTCGCCCAGCGCGCCGAGAAGCTCATGAAGAACGGCGGCTCCATCATCACGCTCACCTACTACGGCGCCGAGAAGGTGATGCCGCACTACAACGTCATGGGCGTGGCCAAGGCGGCGCTGGAAGCCAGCGTGCGCTATCTCGCCGCCGACCTGGGCAAGAACGGCATCCGCGTCAACGCCATCTCGGCCGGCCCGATCAAGACGCTGGCGGCCTCCGGCATCTCGGACTTCCGCTACATCCTGCGCTGGAACGAGTATAATTCGCCGCTGCGCCGCACCGTAACCATCGAGGACGTCGGCGCCTCCGGCCTTTACCTGTGCTCGGACCTGTCGCGCGGGGTCACCGGCGAGGTGCACCACGTCGACAGCGGCTACCACGTCCAGGGCATGAAGAACGAGGACGCGCCCGACATCACCGTGACCAAGAGCGAGTGATTTCCCGGTCATCCGTGCTGGCGCCAAACATCACCCTGTATGTCGTCCGCCACGGCGAGACGGATTGGAACGCGGCGGCCCGCTACCAGGGCCAGCGCGACATTCCGTTGAACGATCGCGGCCGCGGGCAGGCGCGTGCCAACGGTGAGACGCTGGCGCGCCTGCTGCCCGATGTGGCGGGCATGACGTTCGTGGCCAGCCCCCTCGGCCGGGCGCGCGAGACCATGGACATCCTGCGCCGCGCCATGGGCCTGCCGCCGGACGGCTACGGCCTCGACCGGCGGCTCGTCGAGGTCAACTACGGGCACTGGGAAGGGCAGCTCGCCGCCGACCTCAAGGTCTCCGACAGGGACGCCATGGCGGCACGCAGGAGCGATCCGTTCCACTGGCGCCCGCGTGACGGCGAGAGCTACGCCGATCTGGCGCGGCGCACCGACGCCTGGCTCGGCGAGGTCGACCGCGACACCATCGTCGTCACCCACGGTGGAGTGAGCCGCACCCTGCGCGGCCGCGTACTGGGGCTGCCGGAAGCCGACATCCCGTTCCTGCCGGTGCCGCAGGACAAGGTGCTGCGCCTGTCGCGCGATGGCATGAGCTGGCTGTAGGCCGGCGCTCAGCCCGCCCGCGCCGACCGGCTCTAGGAGCGCCGGCGGCGCCAGGACCAGATGCGGAAGAACGCCTTGATCTTGCTCCACAGGCCGAGGTCCTCGTCGGCCAGCGCCTCCAGGAACTCCGACAGGCGCCGTGACTTCCACACCGCATAGCCGACCATCAGCGAGGTCAGGCACATGACGACGAGATAGGCCATGGCGCGCCACTCGACCGGCTGCTCGGCCCAGGCCAGGATGTTCATGCCGAGGAAGCCGGTGGTGAAGGTGCCGATGAGGCCGAACGTGGTAACGACGGTGAGCCGCACCATGGAGTCGTTCTGCCGCCGCATGGCCTCGACCTCGAGGAAATTGCCCATGTCCTGCAGCTCCTCGCGCACCTCCTGATAGAGCGCATCCAGATTCAAGTGCTGCTGCAGCAGGGCGAACAGGTCGCGCGTCTGCGCCTGATTGGAAATCTCGTGGAACCAGTAGCGGTGCTCGAAGCGCAGGAAGTTCTCCAGTGCGAAACGCGTATCGCGGCGGAAGATGCGGTTGGCGCGGCTGTCGGACAGATCGAGCTTCGACACCGCCGCCACCGAGCGATCCGAGAACAGGCGCAGCGTGGCGCGCTGGAAATGCGCGATCAGGAACAGCAGGAAATGCTGGTGTCGGAAGCGTCCGAGCAGACCGCCGTCGGCATCCATGAAGAAGGCGTCCCGCTTCTCGCCGATGGCGATCATGGTGTGCCCCGCCGTCATGAAGCGGGCTCCAGCGGATTCGCCGTCGCTGTAGCGGTCGTAGCAATGCTTCTGCTCGAAGTCGGTGAGGAAGGCGTGGCTGTAGGGCAGCACGTCCGGGTCGCCAGCCGGCGAGCCGAGCGCGAGGCGCACCTGATCGGCGCGTGACAGCAGGTGCGGGTTGTCGAGCGCCAGGAACGCCATGTACGGCATGCGGTAGTATTCGAGCTGCCGGTAGCGGATGAGGCCGCGGCCATCGGAGTGGTGCAGCACCAGGGGGCTCATGATGAACTCCCAGTGCCCCGACACCGCCGGCGCCCGGTGCTGGCAGACGAACGAGAGATACTTCTCGCGCTTCTCGTAGTCGGACACCGCAAGCTCGCGGCCCGCGCCGTCGAGCCAGGCAACGCGGTATGGACAGTGACCGCCGCGCCCCGAGCCGTCCCAATAGGCGGGATAGGCGCGGCCGAGACGGAACAGAATCTCCTGCGCGGTATCGAACGGCAGATCCTCGGCGAACACCTCGACCACCAGCACCGCGACATCGATGTCGAAGAAGAAATACAGGTCGACGTGCTTGATGGTGAGATCGACCGGGGCCGAGGTGCGCTCCACCTGGACGCGCATGCCGCAGACATCGGTGCGGCGCATGACCTTGATCGGGCTCTCGCCGTAGATCTTCTGCACCGACTTGCCGAGGCCCTGGCCGTACAGGAAGCGCTGCACCGGCGGCAGAAAGGTGACGAACTCGTTGTAGTGGCGCTCCTGGAATTCCTCCGGGCTGCCGAACTCGTCATCGACCTGGCGCCACGGGTTGTCCGGGCCGGGCTCCGCCAGCAGCTCCCAGTGGTTCTGGATCGGCGAATTCTCGTCGAGGGGCAGCAGTTGCAGCGGCCACAGCAGGATCTGGCGCAGATGGCGCACGCACTTGCCGCCGGCCTGCTTCGACCCGGCTTGCGAAGCGGCGTCGCCCGCGGCTGAGGCCCCGACGTGTTCCTGCATGGCGTTTCCCCGGCGTGAGCGATCCGGACCCGTTCGAGCGATGCTTTCAGGCCTCGTTCAGCCGATCATCGGTGAAACGATGCGACAAGGCAATGACAGCCGCGCCACATGATGGATGCGCCATTGGTCGGACGCTTGGCCGGTCGCTCCCCGTGCCCGGGCGCGTCACACCAGCCAGACGGTGGCGAGCCACAGGAAGGCGAAGAAGCCGACCACGTCGGTCACCGTGGTGACGAACACGGTGGACGACACGGCTGGGTCGAACTTGAGCTTGGCCAGCCCCCACGGGATCAGGATGCCGGCCAGCGCCGCCGCCACCAGGTTGATGATCATGGCGCTGCCGATGACGTATCCGAGCCCCTTGGAGCTGAACCAGAAGGTGGCGATGGCCCCCATGATGAGCGCGAACAACACGCCGTTGATGAGCCCGACCATGGTCTCGCGCAGCACGACGCGGGCAAGATTCGCCGCCGACAGCTCGCGCATGGCGAGCGCGCGCACCGCGACCGTCATGGTCTGCGTGCCGGCGTTGCCGCCCATGGAGGCGACGATGGGCATCAGCACGGCCAGCGCCACCATGTTCTGGATGGCGTTGTCGAAGACCTTGATGACGGTCGAGGCGAGCAGCGCCGTGCCGAGGTTGACGAACAGCCACCAGAAGCGCGGCGGCACGACCTGGCGCACGCTGTCGGACAGCCTCTCGTCGCCGACACCGGCCAGGGCGCGCACGTCCTCTTCCGCCTCGTCCTTGATGACCTCGACCACGTCGTCGACGGTGACGACACCGACGAGGCGCTGGTTGGCATCGACGACGGGAGCCGACATCAGGCCGTAGCGCTCGAACTGACCGGCCACCTTCTCCTGGTCTTCCGTCGCCAGCACGATGTGGCCGTCGGATGCCATGATGCGGCTGATCGGCACCTCGCGCTTGGTGCGCAACAGGCGCGACAGATCGACGGTGCCGAGCACGCGGTAGCTCGGATCGACGACGAAGATCTCGGCGAACGTATCCGGCAGGTCGTCCGCCTCGCGCATGTGGTCGATGACGCGGCCGACGGTCCAGAATGGCGCCACGGCCACGAAGTCCGACTGCATCAGGCGGCCGGCAGTCTCCTCCGGGTACTCGAGGTTGCGCTCGACGGCGGCGCGCTCGGTCTTCGGCAGGTGGTCCAGGACCTCGCGCTGGTCGCCCTCGTCGAGGTTCTCGATCAGGTAGACGGCATCGTCGGAGTCGAGTTCGGCGACGAGGCGGGCCAGCGCCTCGTTGGGCAGCGCTTCCGAGAGCTGGTCGCGCACGCTCTCGTCGAGTTCGGAAAACACCTCGGCGTCGAAGGCCGGGCCGAGCGCATTGACGAGCTTGATGCGATCGTCGGGGGCCAGGAGTTCGATCAGGTCGGCGAAATCCGGCGGCAGCAGCTCGGCAACCAGCGCGCGCAGCCGGCTGCCGTCCTCGGCTTCCAGCGCGGCCTGGACGGAGTGCAGCAGTTGGGTGCTGACGGCCACGCCGTCATCGGGTTTCAGCACTTCGTCGGCTGCGTCGGCCATCACCGCTCCGGTGTCTCGATGGGGCTGTCGTCGCCTGTCGGGTCCCACGCGAGCCCAAGCGCCGAGCGCTCCGGCCGCTTGCGGCCCGGCGCCCTCAAGCCCACACCCGCAAGCCCGGGAGCCAACCCCAGGAGTTGGTTCGCCTTTGTCGGGTCGATGCCGCATAGCACGGGGCACGGCTGCGCCGCCACTCCCGCTGCACGATTGCCACAGTGTGTCGCTAACGGCTTGCCGGGCGCGGATACGTTCAGTACCTACCGGCGACCGCGTGAGCCGTGCGAGGCGCGGGGTACGCCGCGCTGCACCGCGCGCCACCCGTGCGTCGGCTCAACCCGGCGCGCATCCCGCAATGCAAGCATCCCAGGTTTTTCGAGCACCCCCGGCATGGCATCGACGTCCCGCACCTTCTGGCTGACCGCTGCCGCGGTGCTTGCCGCTGCCGGCGGCGCGCTGATCGGTGCCGCCGGCCTGGGACCGGAGCCCGCCGCAGCCGCACCCAGGGCGGACGCCTGCGCCGGGCGCACGGACGTGCTGGGCGTCGATCGCGTCATCGAGATCGACACGGCGGAAGGGCCGCAGTTCGGCCTGCAGCAGTACAAGCAGTTCGACATCCTGCAGCCGGGCGAGGTCATTCTGACCTTCGACGACGGCCCGCTGCGCCCCTACACCACGCCGGTTCTGAAAGCGCTCGAAGCGCATTGCACGCGCGCCACCTTCTTCCAGGTCGGCAAGATGGCCATCGCCGACCCCGAGATGGTGCGCGACATCGAGCGGCGCGGACATACCGTCGGCAGCCATACGTGGTCGCACCGCAACCTGCGCTCGATGGCGCCGGCGCTGGCCAAGGGCGAGCTGGAACTCGGCGTCAGCGCCGTGTCCAAGGCGCTCGGCCACCCCATCGCGCCGTTCTTCCGCTTTCCCTACCTCGCCGACAGCCGGGCCATGATCGCGCACGCCAAGTCGCGCGGGATCGGCATGTTCTCGATCGAGGTCGACGCCGTGGATTTCCGCACCCGCGACCCCGGCACCGTGCACCGGCGCGTGATGGGCGACCTGAAGCGGGCGGGTAAGGGCATCATCCTGTTCCACGATATCCAACCCTCGACGGCCGGCGCCTTGAAGGGCCTGCTCGACGACCTCAAGGCCAAGGGCTATCGCGTCGTGCACATGGTGCCCAAAGGTCAGGTGAAAACGCTGCCGGACTACGATGCCATCGCCGAACGCGAGATGGGCAAGAAGGCCGTCGCCTCGGCGGCGCAGCCGCTGGCCAGGCGATCGGTGGTGTGGCCGGTGCAGGCCGGCATGGCCGCCGCCGAACCGCAGCCGGCTGCCGCCGAGCGCGGCCCGGCTGCCGGACCGGGCACGGGAACACGCCAGCGTACGGCGGCGCCCGCGGCCGCCGGGGAGGTTCTGCCGTGGCTGGCCAAGCCCGCCCAGACGCCCACGGCCACACCCCCGCCTGCCACCACCCCAGGCCCAACCGCTCGCACCCCCACGGCCCAACCTGCCAGCCAGCCCATGCCGGCCGCGACACCGGCCAGCGCGCCGCCGCCCGCCCGCCCGCCGCGCCCCACCTGGCGCACGGACGAGACCGAGCCCTGGCAGCTCCGCATCTTCCGCAACTGACGCGACTCGAGAGGCTCCGGACTTCGCCCTGAACACTGTTGCTAAATGGACGCGCCGTGGACAATTCGTGCCTCGCCGCGGGCCCTGCGCACTAAAGTGCCGTGCATAGCCGTGCATAATCGCGTCGCCGGCCGGACCTGCGGCGTCCGGTAGCTTGTACGACCCCGGCAAATCGTAGAAAATATAACGAGTTGACCTTGGGGCGGGCCGCGTGGGCTGGAACGCCCACGTCTCGGTTGGAGTTTTGTTGTTCCGCACCAGGTCGGGCAGTCGATGAACCGGCCGCGCGTGCCACCCGCCAGCGACCATCCGGGTCGCCGGCGCCACGGCTTGTTCCTGCGGTCTGGTCTGCGGTGCGAGACGGCCCATCCTGACGGCCCAGTCCTGACGGCCAAGTCCTGACGTCATGTCGGCGCCGGATCGCGGTCGCCGCTCGAGAAGCGAGATGCCATTGATGCGCGTTCGCGCCCCTGCCACGCGGTTCCTGTTTGCCCTCGGCCTGATGGCGTCGGCTTCTCACGCCGTGCGTGCGCAAGCCCCGAGTGCGACGGCCGGGACCGACACGGCGACCGTCGCCGATGCGGCAATCGACGCCCCGACGCTCGCCGCTCCCGCCGGCGGCTACCAGGCGCCGGCCCAGGCGCTGCTGCGTGCCCGCGGACTGTCGACACCACCCCAGGCGCTCGGCGCCGCGACGGTTCCGGTGGCACAACGGGCGGCGACGGCGGAGGGCGGCGCCAGCACCCCCGCCGCGCAAGCCTCGCCGGGCTCCGAGCGGCTGCCCTGGCTGGCGCCGGCGCCCCAGCCGTACGCCCCCGCAACCTCGTCCACCTCGCCCGGCTCTGAGCCGATGGCCTCCGATCCCCCTGCGCGCTCCGCTCCCGTGGCCACCGCTCCCGTGGCCACCGCTCCGGCGGCCGCGGAGACCGCGGTATCCACGGCTGCGGGCGCAGCGCCCGGCCCCCTCGGCTGCCCGGCTGGCGGCGGCCGCCTGCCGGTCTCGCGCGTCGTCAGCATCGATGCCGCCTCGGGGCCGATCTACGGCGACATCACGCGCCGCGCCAAGGAGCCCAACTTTCTGCGCCCGAAGGAGGTCGTGCTGACCTTCGACGACGGGCCGATGCCGTGGATCACCAGGTCCGTCCTCGATACCCTCGACCGCTACTGCGCCAAGGCGACCTTCTTCGAGGTCGGGCGCATGGCCGTCGCCTATCCGGGCATGGTGCGCGAAGTTCTGGCGCGCGGCCACACCATCGGTGGCCACACCTGGTCGCATCCGTTCAACCTGCCGCACATGAAGCCGGAGAAGGCGCACGAGGAGATCGAGAAGGGGCTTTCGGCCATCTCGCTCGCCGCCGGCCAGCCGGTGGCGCCATTCTTCCGCTTCACCGGGCTGGGTGACAGCGATCCGCTGCTCGCCTACCTGCAGAAGCGCGGCATCGCCAGCTTCACGGTCGATGTCGTGTCCGACGACAGCTATATCAACGACGCGACGAAGCTCGCCAACATCACTCTGCAACGCATCGAGGCGAAGGGCGGCGGCATCGTACTGTTCCACGACATCAAGGCCGCGACGGCGAAGGCGCTCCCCGTCATCCTGGCCGGCCTCGCCGACCGTGGCTATCGCGTCGTGCACATGGCCGCCACCCGCCCGGTGCAGCCGCTCGACACCTGGAACGAGGCGCTGGCGCCAACCGTCGCCAAGACGCTGCCGAAGAAGGGCGAAAAGGCGCCGCTGCTGCCCTTCTACGGCGCCATTGGTCCGCAACGTGCGCCCGAAATGACGGCGCTGGCGCCCGAGCCGCGCACCCGCTCCACCGTGCCGCCTGCTGCCAGGGCCGCCATGGGGCCACGCCAGCGCGCGGCCATGTCACGGCCGACTCGCGGCATGGTCGTCGCGTCGCCGGCGCAGGCCAGCGGGGGTGGGGCCAGCGGGAGTGGGGGTGGAGGCAGCACCGGCGGCGGAACGAACTGGGCGACCGAGATCCGCCCCATGCCACGCGGTACGCTTCCGCCATGGTGATCGGCCCAGCGCGGGACGACCAGCCCACCCGTGGGGACAACCAGCAGGGGCGGTCCCGCGCGCTGACCGGTCGATCCATCGCATCGGCCGATGGATGCCCAACAGATTGGCGCGTGACACACGCGCCGAGCTGAGCTATACGGCCCCTGTTCGCCGACGGCTCGGGTAATCCCGCAGTCTTTCGGGCGACGGACGGCTACTCCTGAAAATGGCTGTAACGTCGGTGGGTTGGGCGGTTAGCTCAGCGGTAGAGCACACGCTTCACACGCGTGGGGTCACAGGTTCAATCCCTGTACCGCCCACCATTTGCTTCCTTTCCAATGTGAGACCGTCCGCCGAGGTGCCGCACCGAAATTGATGCGTGCCGATCGCATGCGCGGGGCAATGACCAACGCCGCGGAGCGCCCGGTCAGCCAATCGGCCGTCGGGCTGAGCTGGCTCGACGGTATGCGCGAGCGTTGGCGTGGGGGCTCATCGAAGGGAACGACGTTCGCCGGTATCAGATGACGCCCGGGGCGCCGTCGGATTGGCGGGCGTCAGTTGGTGCCGAACACCTTCTGGAAGAAGTTGAGCTGCGGCGGCGGGGGCGGCGTGCGGCTGAACTGGCCTCGCGGCTGATAGTTGACGGCCTGCGGCGGCGGCGTCACGCGCGCCGGCGGCGCGACCGAGACCACCTGCGGCGCGCGGCGCTGCGCGCGTGCGGCCGGCGGCGCCGACTGGGCCTCCTCGGCGGCGGCAGCCTCAGCGACGCGGCGCGAGCGCTTCTTCGGCTTCTGCTCGTCCTCGTCGTTGACCTGGCGCGCCTTGCCCTTTTGCGCCACCGGCGACTCGATCGGCGCCAGATGATCGGGCAGGCGCGGGATCTGCTTCCATTTGCCCTCGAGCGCCAGCGCGACGCGGTTCTCGTGACCGTAGACGTCGCGATGGAAACGCAGCTTGCCGTTGTCGTCGGTTGCGGCGGTGAAATAGGTGATGTGCACCGGGATGTCGCGCGACAGCGTCACCTTGTTGTTCTGCGGACCATCCCAGGCCAGCTCGCGCACCTTCTTGACGCTCCAGCCCTTGTCCTCGGCCATGATGATCTCGGCCAGCCGCACCGGATTGCGTACACGCACGCAGCCGTGGCTGTAGGTGCGCTGCACCTCGTTGAACAGCCGCTTCGACGGCGTGTCGTGCATGTAGACCTGATGCTTGTTGGGGAACAGGAACTTCACCTCGCCCAGCGCGTTGTCGTCGCCCGACGGCTGGAAGATGTGGTATTCCAGGATGTTGGCCTTGTTCCAGTTGACATCGTCAGGATCGATGTCCTTGCCGTTGCGCTGCATGCGCAGGTCGCGGCGCAGACCGCCGCCAGCCAGCAGGCGCGGCAGGATCTCGTTGACCTTGATCGAATCCGGCACGCCCCACTGCGGCTGGAACACGACCGACTTCATCTGGTCGGAGAACACCGGCGTCTGCGACTCGGTCTTGCCCGTGACGACGCGCTCGGCATGGATGACCTTCCCGTTCTTGACCACGCGCACCATGAACTCCGGCACGCTGACCCAGATATGCAGGTCGCCCAGGTTGGCCGGCATCCAGCGCCACTGCTCCATGTTGGCCAGCAGCCGGCGCGCGGCGGTCTGGTCCGTGTTGTCGTCCAGAGCATTGTTCAGCGCCTGACGCGTGCCCTTGCCCACCGTGCCGGACGGGTTGAGGCCATGGGCGCGCTGGAACTCGCGCACCTTGTCGGCCAGCGCCTCGTCGTAGATGTCGGCCTCCACTCCTTCGAGCGACGGCGCCTTGAGCCGCTGGCGCAGCAGCGGCACATGCGGATGCGCTATGCCGACGCGGATCAGGGTACCGGCCGGGATGCGCACGTTGGACTGATCTGCGGCGCCCGGCTTGCGCACGCGCAGATACTCCTGGCGCAGCTTGTCGAACTCCGGGTGCTGGGGATGGAACGCGCGCAGGTAGGCGTCCGGCTCCGCGGCGGCGGCGATGTCCTGCAGCACGACGCCGGGATTGGGCAACAGCGGCTTCCGGTCGACATACGAGGCCAGTTGCACGGGCGGATCGTAGATGCGGCCGCCGCGCGCGTGGCGGGCGTATTTGAGGATCGCCAGCACCAGCTTCTGCTCGGCCGCCGCGCGCTCCTCGACGCTGGCACCCGCGGCCAGCTCCGGCACGGCGAACTCGGCCGCGTCGAGCCCCCAGTCCCCCGCCTTCTTCAGCTCGGCGATGATCGATTTGGCCGCGGGTCCATAGCCGTCGGCGGTGGTCCAGATGGCACCGTCACGCCGGCAGCCATAGGAGTCGGCGACGGCGCGGCGGTCGAACTGATCGTCGCCCTGCAGCGCCGGCGTGGCGGCGAGGCGCAGGCGCACCATGCTGTGATCGCCGCGCTCCAAGGCCGGCAGCTGGGCCGCGTGAGACGCGGCGCTGGCGGACAATGCGCACAAAGAAACAAAGCCGGACGCAACAAAGCCCCAGAACCGCATCATAATACTCTCCACAGGCGCGAGCCGCGATGTTAACTGGTCTGAGCTGATTGCTCCAAGCCCATTCGCCGTCTCGGTAAACGCCATTATGGCGAAACTTATTTACGCCAACCTTCCCAATACGCTGATTTGCATCAAAAAAGGCTGGTCATCATACACCAAGAGGCCCGGAGCGGGGTGCTCCGGGCCTCTTGCGAAAAGGTGTCTTGACGGATTTTCCGCTCCCTTGCCTGACCCAGGTCAGGCATGCGGCTCCAGGCCATAGATCTGCATCTTCCGGTACAGCGTCGAGCGGCCGATGTTGAGCTTCTTGGCCACCTCCGTCATGTGCCCGCGATAGCGGCCGAGGGCGAGGCGGATCATGTCGGCCTCGATCTCCTCGAGCGGACGCACGTCGCCGAGCTCGTTCAGGGCCGTGATGCCGAGCGTGCCACCCGTGCCGGAGCCTTCGCGCAGCTCGACCGTCTTCGGCACCGTCGACTCGGCGCCGATCATGGCGGCCCCGGTGAAGACGGGCTGGCGCGTGACGGGGGCTGGCGCCGCCGGCACCTCGCAGGTGAAGCCGTCGCAGTGGGCGGCGATCTGCGGGAACTCGGCCACCGTCAGCTCGGGGCCATCGGCCAGCACGACGGCGCGGAACACCGCGTTCTCCAGCTGACGCACGTTGCCGGGCCAGGTGTAGGTGGTGAGCAGGCGATAGGCGTCCTCGGAGATGGCGGTGACGCGCTTGCCTTCCTCGGCGGCGAAGCGGGCGACGAAGTGGCGTGCCAGCTCCGGCACGTCGTCCAGGCGCTCCTTCAGCGAGGGCACCGAGATCGGGAACACATTCAAGCGGTAATAGAGGTCCTCGCGGAACTTGCCGTCCTTCACCAGCTGGATCATGTCGCGGTTGGTGGCGGCGATGAGGCGGAAATCGACCTTGATCGGCCGCTTGGCGCCGACCGGGTCGACCTCGCCCTCCTGCAGAGCGCGCAGCAGCTTGACCTGCGCCTCGAGCGGCAGTTCGCCGACCTCGTCGAGGAACAGGGTGCCGCCGTCGGCCTCCTGGAACTTGCCGATGCGGCGATCGACGGCGCCGGTGAACGAGCCCTTCTCGTGGCCGAACAGGATCGACTCGACGAGGTTCTCGGGCAGGGCACCGCAATTGACGGTGATGAACGGCTTGCCGGCGCGGGCGCTCTCGCCCTGGATGGCGCGGGCGATCAGCTCCTTGCCGACGCCGGACTCGCCTTCGATCAGCACGGCGATGTTGGCGTTGGACGAGGCGGCGCGCTTGCCCAGCGAAATCACGCGCTGCATGGCCTCGCCGCGCAGCACGAGATCGGAGAAGGTGAGCGTGCCCTCGCGGCTCTTCTTGATGCGGCTGATCTCGCCGGCCAGAGCCTCGATCTTCAGCGCGCTCTTGATGGAGACGTCGAGACGCTCGGGCGAAGCGGGCTTGACGACGAAATCGACCGCACCGGCGCGCATGGCGTTGATGGCGGCATCGATGGAGCCGTTGGCGGTCTGCACGATGACCGGCGCGGTGCGTCCCTTGGCCTGCAGGCGCTCGAGCACGCCCATGCCGTCGAGGCCGGGCATCATGAGATCGAGAAGCACGAGGGAGATGGAGGCGCCTTCGGCACTCTCCAGAATCTGCAGCGCCTGCTCGCCGGAGCCGGCGGACCGCGTCTCGAACCCGAGGCGCTTGATGGTTTCCTCGAGGATGCGCCGCTGGGCAGGATCGTCATCGACGACCAGGATACGCTTCGACATTTGGCACTCGGACTCTACTGCTACAGACACGCCGCGCCCGCGAAGGGCTGCCCGCACCAGGACGGCACAGCGGGCTACCGGCAACACACTCAACAGCAGCGAGAGTGCCCGAGATGGGTAAATCGATCGTTGCCGCCGGACCCAGCCTGACGCTTTTTCGCCGATTGCCGCACAAATCGCACAGTTCGCGGGCAGGCGAAGCGTCCTGAAATGAACGATCGCCCCTTTCCCGCCCATCCCGGGGTGATTGTCGGCTTGATCGGCGCGATCAGCACTTTGGTCATGGGGCGAGGCGGCCAAAGGCGCGACTTCGGCGCCATTCACGGCCACCTTGCAAGGCCGCCTTGCAAGCCGAGCCGAACGCCAGCACAGTGCGGGCCCTCGCGCTACCGCGTTCTCCACTCGAGCCTTCCGGAGCATTTCGACATGACCACCGCCATCCCCGCCGCCGCGCCCGACCTCGGCCGGCTCCCGGAGTGGAACCTCGCGGATCTCTATACGGGCCCGACGGCGCCGGAAGTGGCGCGCGACCTGGACGCGGCGGCGCGCGAGGCTGCGGCGATGAAGGCCGACTACCAGGGGCAGCTCGCCGCTTGCGCCAGGAACGGCGGCAAGCTGCTCGAGGCCGTGAAGCGCTACGAGGCCTTGTCCGACCTGATGGGCAAGCTCGGCTCCTACGCCGGCCTGCTCTACGCCGGCAACCAGACCGACCCGGCCAACGCCAAGTTCTACGGCGACGTCTCGGAGAAGCTGACGGCCGTCTCGTCCGACCTCATCTTCTTCGAGCTGGAGCTCAACCAGATCGCCGACGCCGATCTCGCGGCGGCGCTGAAGGCGCCCGGCCTCGCCCGCTACAAGCCGTGGTTCGACGACCTGCGCAAGGAGAAGCCGCATCAGCTCGACGAGCGCATCGAGACGCTGTTCCACGAGAAGAGCCAGACCTCGCGCGGAGCGCTGACGCGGCTGTTCAACGAGACCATGTCCGGCCTGCGCTTCCCCGTCGAGGGCGAGCGCGAGCCGCTGCTGCTCGAGCCGACGCTGAACCTGCTGTCCAACCCCGATCGGGCGCGGCGCGAAGCGGGCTCCAAGGCGCTGGCCAAGGTCCTCTCCGACAACCTGCGCCTGTTCACGCTGCTGACCAACACGCTGGCCAAGGACAAGGAGATTTCCGACCGCTGGCGCAACTTCAAGGACGTCGCCGACAGCCGGCATCTGGCCAACCGCGTCGAGGCGCCGGTGGTGGACGCGCTGGTCTCGTCGGTGCGCGCTGCCTATCCGCGCCTGTCGCACCGCTACTATGCGCTGAAGGCGCGCTGGCTCGGCCTGCCGCGCCTCGCCCACTGGGACCGCAATGCGCCGCTGCCCGAGAAGTCGGACCGCACCGTGACGTGGCCGCAGGCGCAGCGCATGGTGCTCGACGCCTACGGCGCCTTCGCGCCCGAGATGGCCAGCATCGCCGGCCAGTTCTTCGACAAGCACTGGATCGACGCGCCGGTACGCGAGGGCAAGGCACAGGGCGCCTTCTCGGCCTCCACGGTGCCGAGCGTGCACCCCTATGTGCTGATGAACTACCAGGGCAAGGTGCGCGACGTGATGACGCTCGCGCACGAACTCGGCCACGGCGTCCACCAGTGGCTGGCGCGCGACCAGGGACCGCTGCTGGCGCCGACGCCGCTGACGCTCGCGGAGACGGCGTCCGTGTTCGGCGAGATGCTGACCTTCCGCGCCATCCTCGACGGCACGACGGACAAGCGCGAGCGCAAGGCGCTGATCGCCGGCAAGGTCGAGGACATGCTGAACACGGTGGTACGCCAGATCGCGTTCTACACCTTCGAGCGGCGCGTGCACGAGGAACGGCGCGGCGGCGAGCTGACCAGCGAACGCCTGGGCCAGATCTGGATGGAGGTGCAGGGCGAGAGTCTGGGGCCGGCGATCGAACTCATGCCGGGCTACGAGACATTCTGGACCTACATCCCGCACTTCGTCCATTCGCCGTTCTACGTCTATGCCTACGCCTTCGGCGATTGCCTCGTGAACTCGTTGTATGGACTCTATCGCGAGGCGCACCCCGGCTTCGTGGCCAAGTACTTCGATCTGCTGAAGGCGGGCGGCTCCAAGCACCACTCCGAGCTGCTGGCCCCGTTCGGGCTCGATGCGCGCGACCCCGCCTTCTGGGCCAAGGGGCTCGGCGTCATCGAGGGCATGATCGACGAACTGGAGCGCATGGAGGCGCAGCCGACTGCTTAGCTAGAATGTGGCGCAGCCGACTGCTTAGAGTCCGTCCCTAAAATCAGCCATTGAGATCAGGCTCGCACGAGGCGGCGCAGCATCAGGCGGATCATGGCGAGGATGATGAAGGCGGCGTGGACGCGCGTCAGGTTCTCGAAGTCCTTGGCCAGT